>Ga0075467_10000310_pt1 | contig 37285 bp, 31 predicted proteins | sample DEB08_DNA_9_FD_75067 | JGI IMG/M metagenome (GOLD analysis project Ga0075467, IMG submission 75067) | Aqueous microbial communities from the Delaware River and Bay under freshwater to marine salinity gradient to study organic matter... | ecosystem: Environmental > Aquatic > Marine > Coastal ... | reverse complement strand
ATTGCGCAAAACAACATAACAGCCCCTGTTCAGGCATAACAGAGAGTTGGTGAGGTTAAAATATGGCCAGTGAAAATGAAGAAAATATGATCGTCGGGCTCGATATCGGTACCTCGAAAATCGTCGCCATCGTCGGTTCCGTTAGCGAGCGCGGCGAGATCGAGATTATCGGTACCGGAAGCTATCCCTCATCGGGATTGAAGAAGGGCGTGGTAGTCAATATTGAAGCCACCGTTAACTCAATTCAGCGCGCTATTGAAGAGGCTGAGTTGATGGCAGGCTGCTCAATACATTCGGTCTATGCCGGCATTGCAGGTAGCCACATCCGCAGTCTCAACTCCCATGGCATCGTCGCGATTCGCGATCGCGAAGTGCAGGAGCTGGATGTCGATCGAGTTCTCGATGCCGCCAGAGCCGTGGCGATTCCCGCTGACCAAGAAATTCTTCACGTGCTGTCGCAGGAATTTATTATCGACAACCAGGAGGGTGTTCACGAGCCCATCGGTATGTCAGGCGTGCGCCTTGAAGCCAAAGTGCATCTAGTTACCTGTGCCGCCAATGCCGCGCAGAACATTAAGAAATGTATCCGTCGCTGCGGACTTGAAGTGGAAGACATCATTCTAGAGCAATTGGCCTCCAGCTCCGCAGTACTCACCGAGGACGAAAAACAGCTCGGTGTGGCGCTGGTCGATATTGGCGGCGGCACCTCAGATATCGCTATTTATACCGAAGGCGCGATTCGCTACACCGGCGTGATACCAATTGCCGGTGATCAGGTGACCAATGATATCGCCATGGCGCTGCGCACACCGACGCCGCATGCAGAAGAGCTGAAAATTAAATATGCCTGTGCACTGGCCAAACTGGCACGTCCAGAAGAGACCGTGAAAGTGCCCAGTGTCGGTGATCGAGAAGCGCGCGATCTGTCGCGTCAGTCGCTCGCCGAGGTGGTTGAGCCGCGCTACGACGAGTTGTTTACGTTGATTCAAGCTGAATTGCGACGCAGCGGGTTTGAAGAATTGATTGCCGCGGGTGTTGTACTCACCGGCGGGACATCGAAGATGGAAGGTGTGGTTGAACTGGCAGAGGAAATCTTCCATATGCCAGTGCGAATCGGCACACCGGTCAACATCAAGGGTCTATCGGACGTGGTCAACAATCCGATCTATTCAACTGGTGTTGGCCTGCTGCATTTTGGAGCTCAGGCTCAGCGCAGGCAGAGTCAAGGGGATTCAAGTAAGGGACCAAAGCAAAGCTGGCTTAACAAAATGAAAGCCTGGATTCAGGGTGGTATGTAAAGGTCATCAACACTGATGACTATTGTTTTTAATTGAGAGGCGCAAAAGGGGAAACCTATGTTTGAACTAGTAGAGAGCATTCCAAAGAATGCAGATATTAAAGTAATCGGAGTTGGCGGCGGTGGCGGCAACGCAGTCCGTCATATGATGGAAGGCAATATCGATGGCGTGCAGTTTATCTGCGCTAACACCGATGCCCAATCACTCAATGATCTGACCAATGCCACGGTATTGCAGTTGGGTGGAACCTTGACCAAAGGTCTCGGTGCCGGTGCTAATCCTGAAGTCGGTCGTCAGGCCGCTCTGGAAGACAAAGAGCGCATAGCCCAGGCAATTGAAGGCGCCGATATGGTGTTTATCACGGCCGGCATGGGTGGTGGTACCGGAACAGGTGCGGCGCCAGTCATTGCCGAAGTCGCCAAACAGATGGGTATTCTCACTGTTGGTGTGGTGACGCGTCCGTTTGCCTTTGAAGGTCGCAAGCGTATGGATATTGCCAATCAGGGTATCGCGCAGCTAAAAGAGCGCGTCGACTCGCTGATTATTGTCCCCAATGAGAAGCTGCTTCAGGTTCTCGGCAAAGACATGACCGTACTCAACGCCTTTAAGCAGGCCAATAATGTGCTCTTCGGTGCCGTTCAGGGTATTGCTGATCTGATCCTTCTCGAAGGTCTTATCAACGTCGACTTTGCCGACGTACGCACAGTGATGTCAGAGATGGGCATGGCGATGATGGGTACTGGTGAAGCCAGTGGTGAAGATCGCGCAGTTGTCGCCGCAGAGAGCGCCATTAAGTGCCCGCTGCTGGAAGACATCAATCTGCAGGGTGCCAAAGGTATTCTGGTCAATATTACCAGTGGTTATGACCTCACACTGGGTGAGTTTGAAGATGTCGGCAATATTATCCGCGACTTCTCTGACGAAGACGCCACCGTTATTGTCGGAAGCGTGTTTGATCCAGAGCTGGCCGATCAACTGCGTGTCACCGTTGTCGCAACTGGTCTACAAGAGCCTGGCGAGAAGCGCGGTCCGATGAGTGTGGTAGTAGATAATCCACCTCGCACCGCTCGCGGAGAGGTTGACTACGGGAGTTTAGTCAAGCCAACCGTCACCAGACGTGGTCAGGGTGCCGGACAATCAACCGCGCGCAAGATTGATATGCAAGCTGATCCGGAGCTCGATTATCTCGATGTTCCAGCCTTCTTGCGCAAGCAAGCGGACTGATAACCGACCTCTAAACGGAGTCCCCCGTCATCTTCGCCTCAGATTTAAAATCTTGGTGATGGGGGGTATCTCTGGTAATATTCTGGGCTTTCCTCAAGAGAGCTCGCGATGATCAAGCAGCGCACGTTGAAAAACGCAATACGTGCAACCGGCGTGGGCCTCCACACCGGTGAGAAGGTCTATTTGACTCTGCATCCCGCTGCACCGGATACGGGTATTGTCTTCCGTCGCACCGACCTCGACCCCGTTGTTGAGATTCAGGCCAAAGCTGAAAACGTTGGCGACACCAAACTCTCCACCACATTGATGAACGGTGATGTTCGCGTCTCTACCGTCGAGCACCTGCTGTCAGCATTTGCCGGCCTTGGCATCGACAACGTGATTGTTGACGTCTCCGCCCCCGAAGTGCCGATTATGGATGGCAGCGCCGGACCCTTCGTATTCTTATTGCAATCCGCGGGCATCTGCGAGCAGGATGCGCCGAAGAAATTTATTCGCGTCAAGCGCAACGTCACGACCCGCATAGATGACAAAGTGACTACCTTTAAGCCCTTCGATGGCTTCAAAGTTAACTTTGCCATTGAGTTTGACCACCCAGTATTTAAAAGTCAGACATTGAAAGCCAGCTTTGATTTTTCCACTACCTCTTTCGTCAAAGAAGTCAGCCGCGCCAGAACCTTCGGATTTATGCACGAATTTGAATATTTGCGATCAGTGGGCTTGGCGCGTGGCGGCAGTTTTGAAAATGCCATCGTGGTCGATGAATTTCAGATCTTGAATGAAGACGGCCTGCGCTATGAAGATGAATTTGTAAAACACAAAATTCTCGATGCGATTGGCGACCTCTATCTGCTTGGCAACAGCTTGATTGGCGAATTTGACGCGCACAAATCCGGTCACGCACTCAATAATGCCTCGCTGCGTGCGCTGATTGCCGACACTGATGCTTGGGAAGTCGTCACTTTTATAGACAACCCGCAAGATGTACCGATAAACTATATGAAAGCGAGCTAGCCAGATAAAATAGCAGCGCCATAACCAATGCGTATGGCTAGTTAGAATTAAAAGACGGACAGCGACAAACAGTGAAAATAATTCTTATCAGCAATCGGGCCGAAAAAGTCCGCACCCTGAGCCTCAATAGTTGGGCCAAGGGACTGCTGTCTGTGTTGTTGCTCGGTCTACCCGTCGCCGCCGGCACCATGATGGGCGTCAAGATCGCCGATGGTCGCTGGGAATTGCTCTTCGAAAATAGCATTAATGACATGCAGCATGAGATCGTTCTGCAGCAGCAAGAAGTGGATAGCGGGCGGGCTGAAGCCAGTGACACGCTGTCGGCAATGACCGTCAAACTCGCCGAAATGCGTGCCCGTCTGATTCGCCTCGACGCCTTGGGTGAGCGACTGACTCAGATCGCCAGTTTAGAAGAGGGGGAATTTGATTTCTCCGATGCGCCGGGTGTTGGTGGGCCAGAGTCGCCGCTGCAGAGTGATATCGACCCATTGACCATGCAGCGCGAGTTGGCGACCATGTTCGAGCAACTCGATCGCAAGCTGGATAATCGCGAATCGCAACTGCAAATACTCACCTCAATGATGTCTGACAACAAGCTCAAGAAAGAGCAGACGGTTGCCGGCACACCGATTACCAAAGGCTGGATGTCATCGGCCTACGGCATGCGTACCGATCCGTTCCTCGGCGACAAGCGCTGGCACGGCGGCGTTGATTTCGCCGGCAAAAAAGGTTCAGAAGTGATTGCTGTCGCCTCGGGCGTCGTTACCTGGTCTGGTAATCGCAGCGGTTATGGCAAAATGGTTGAAATCAACCACAGTGATGGCTATGTCACCCGCTATGCACACAACGATGAAAATCTCGTCAGGCTTGGCAGCACCGTCAAAAAAGGTCAGCAGATTGCCCGCATGGGCAGTTCGGGCCGTTCCACCGGCCCCCATGTTCACTTCGAAGTGTATAAAAATGGTCGCACAGTCGATCCCGCCAGCTATATCCATAAAACCCACCGCTAAAAATACCCTCTCCGATAGAGACTATGCTAGGCCTGAGCAGCTGATAAACCTGCTTATAAATCGGTCTACAGAGTTTTTATCTGCGCTGGCGTGCCCCTGAGTGTCTTGTTATTTATTGATGGAAAAATAGTATGTTCGCGAATATTTTTAAGAAAGTTTTCGGTAGCAAAAATGACCGAGAAATACGCAAAATGCGTAAAACTGTCACCCAAATCAATGAGCTGGAAGCGGGTTTAAGCGAGCTCAGCGACGCTGATTTGAAAGCGGAAACCCTGCGCTTACGCCAGCAGCTTGAGGCAGGCAAAAGCTTGGACCAGTTATTACCCGAAGCCTTTGCCGTGGTTCGCGAAACCGCCAGCCGCGTCATGGGTATGCGCCATTTTGATGTGCAGATGATTGGTGGCCTGACCCTGCATCAGGGCCGTATTGCCGAAATGCGTACCGGTGAAGGCAAGACACTGGTCGCGACGCTGGCAGCCTACCTCAATGCGCTGCCGGCAGAGGGCGTGCATGTGATTACCGTGAATGACTACCTGGCGCGTCGCGATGCACAGTGGATGGCACCGCTGTATCAGGGCCTAGGACTTTCCGTTGGCGTGATCCAGTCCTATCAGGGACCCGACAGCGCCAACTCATTCGTTATGGCAGAGGGCGACGAGACGCTGCGTCCGTGCACTCGACGTGAAGCCTATGCGGCCGATATTACCTACGGCACCAACAATGAATTTGGCTTCGACTATCTGCGCGACAATATGGCGTTGCGCCTCGAGGACAAGTCTCAGCGCGGTCTCAACTTTGCTATTGTCGATGAAGTCGATTCGATCTTGATCGATGAAGCGAGAACACCGCTGGTTATTTCTGGCGCCGCTCAGGACAGTTCCTCGCTCTATCGCAGCGTCAATGCTCTGACCCTGAAACTTGAGGCTGGCAGCGAAGAGCAGCCGGGTGATTTTGTCGTCGATGAAAAAACCCGCGCGGTTGAGCTGACCGAAGAGGGCTTTCAAAAAGTTGAAGAGATACTGATTGGTGAGGAGTTACTGGGGCCAGATGACAGTCTCTATCAGGCATCAAATTTAGGCTTGCTGCACCACGTACACTCGGCGCTGCGTGCACAAAATCTCTTTCAGCGCGATGTTGAATACATTATTGAAGACAATCAAGCCGTGCTGATCGACGAGCACACCGGCCGCACCATGCCCGGTCGTCGTCTCTCTGAGGGCCTACACCAGGCTATTGAAGCAAAAGAAGGACTGCCGATTCAGCAGGAGAGTCAGACCCTCGCCTCGACCACATTCCAGAATTACTTCCGCCTCTACAACAAGCTCGCCGGTATGACCGGCACCGCCGACACCGAAGCCTACGAATTCCAGCAAATCTATGGCCTCCAGGTGATGGTGATCCCGACCAATGTCGAGGTGAAACGCCAAGACCTCAATGACCTGGTGTTTTTAACCCAGGAAGAAAAGTTTGAAGCGGTGATTGAGGATATCGCCGAGATTATTGAGAAAGGCGCGCCGGTATTAGTCGGTACGGCATCGGTTGAGACCTCCGAGCTACTGTCGAAGATGCTCACCAAAGCGGGCATTAAGCACAACGTATTAAATGCCAAACAGCACGAGCGCGAAGCGAATATTATTGTCGAAGCCGGGCGTCCAGGGGCGGTCACCATCGCCACTAATATGGCCGGTCGCGGCACTGATATCGTGCTTGGCGGCAACGTCGAAGCGGAAATCAAAGAGCTCGACAATGCCAGCGACAGCGAGATTGCCGCCCTCAGGGCCGAGTGGGAAGAGCGCCACAAAACCGTTATCGAGGCCGGTGGCCTGCATATCGTCGCGACCGAGCGCCATGAATCACGGCGCATCGACAACCAGTTGCGCGGCCGTTCCGGTCGTCAGGGTGACCCCGGTGTTTCGCGCTTTTATCTCTCCCTCGAAGATCCATTGATGCGTTTATTTGCCTCCGATCGGATGAAAAATATGATGCGTTCGATGGGCATGGAGCATGGCGAGTCGATTGAACACAGTATGGTCACCAACGCCATTGTCAAAGCCCAGCGCAAAGTCGAAGGGCGCAACTTTGATATCCGCAAACACTTGCTCGAGTACGACGATGTCGCCAATGATCAACGTCAGGTGATCTACCAGCAACGCAATGATCTACTTGAAGATGGTGATATTTCTGACGTGATCAGCAATGTTCGTGAAGATGTTGTCACACAGGTGATCGATAATTTTATCCCGCCACAGAGTCTTGAAGAGCAGTGGGATATCGATGGCCTTGAAAAAGCCTTGGCCACTGATTTTGGCGTTCAGTTGCCGATCAGCACATGGATCGAAGAGGATAGTCGTCTCGATGAAGAGGGCGTGCGCAATCGCGCTATTGAGCTGATCCAGCTCGACTACCAGACTCGCTACGCCGACGTTGGCGCGCAAATGCGCGAAGTCGAACGCCAAATCATGCTTCAGGTGCTCGACACCCAGTGGAAAGACCACCTCGCCAACATGGACCAGCTGCGTCAGGGCATTGGACTGCGCGCCTACGCGCAGAAAAATCCCAAGCAGGAATACAAGCGTGAATCCTTCGCTATGTTTGAAGAGCTATTGGCCAACATAAAATATGAAACCATTCGTTTCCTCAGTCATATTCAGATCGCCAGTGACGACGACATGCGCAAGCTCGAAGAACAGCGCCGCAAAGAGCAAGAGGGTCGCGAGTACCAGCATGCTCAGAGCGCCAGTCTCGCCCAGCAAGACAATCAGAGCAGCGACGATGGCGCTCAGGCAGTGCAACCTATACAGCGCGTCGGGCCCAAGGTGGGGCGCAATGATCCCTGCCCATGCGGTTCAGGTAAAAAATACAAACAGTGTCACGGCAAAATTTAGCCGACCCACAGAGCGGATATTTAGACAGGAATTGAGATGGCCACAGGCACTAAACCCTTCCCAACCATGCACCCAGTCGCCGGGTTCAAACTGGGTACCACCAGCGCCGGTATCAAAACCGTCGGTCGCAAAGACCTGGTGGTGATGGCACTAGCGCCAGACTCAACGGTGGCCGCAGTGTTTACCCAAAATGCCTTTTGCGCCGCCCCTGTACTGGTGTCGCGGCAGCATCTCAGCACGCACACCCCGCGTTACCTGCTGATCAATACCGGCAATGCCAATGCCGGAACCGGCGAGCAGGGGCTACTCGATGCCCAGCGCAGTTGTGACAGTCTCGCTGAATTACAGGGTGTTTCTGCACAGCAGGTGCTGCCGTTTTCCACCGGCGTGATTGGTGAGCCAATGCCGATGCAAACGCTACTCACGGCGCTGCCCGCGGCCGTTGAGGCACTGGATGAAAACGCTTGGGTCGATGCCGCCGAAGGTATTTTGACCACTGATACCCGCGCCAAAGGAGCCAGCCTTCAGTACCGGCCCAATGCGGCCTCCGCAGAGTTGATCACCATTACCGGCATTAGCAAAGGCTCGGGCATGATTAAGCCTAATATGGCCACCATGCTCGGATTTGTAGCCACCGATGCAGAGATCGACGCTGAACTATTGCACCATGCCCTCCAGCGCGTGGTGAACAAATCGTTTAACCGCATCACCGTCGACAGTGACACCTCAACCAATGACTCATTGGTGCTAGTGGCCACCGGAGCCAGTGGCATAGCCATCGATGAATGCAATTTTGAGCAGTTTGTCACTCAGCTTGAGCAGGTTTTTATCGAACTGGCGCAGGCGATTATTCGCGACGGTGAAGGCGCGACTAAATTTGTCGCGGTAGAAGTCGACGGTGCGCTGGATTCTGCTGAAGCCTTAAAAGTAGCTTATACCGTTGCCGAGTCACCGCTGGTGAAAACAGCACTGGCCGCGTCCGATGCTAACTGGGGGCGTATTCTCGCTGCCGTCGGGCGAGCCGGTGTCGAAAATCTCGATGTCAGCCGCGTTTCGGTGAGCCTCAATCAGGTATTAATTGTTGAGGCTGGCGGTCGCGCAGCCAGTTACACCGAAGCCGCCGGCGAGCAGGCCATGGCGGCGGAAGATATTAGCATCCACATCTCACTCAATCGCGGCACTGTCGAAGAAACCGTCTGGACCACCGACCTGACCTATGAGTATGTGCGCATCAATGCCGAATACCGCACCTAGGTGTTGGCGGTGAACCGTATTCATGTGGTTGCCGGCATCGTCCTTGGCGCAGATCAGCGCATCTTTATTTCACGCCGCGCCGATCATCTTCACCAGGGCGGACTGTGGGAATTTCCCGGTGGTAAAGTCGAAGCCGGCGAAGAGGCCGACGCAGCGCTCGCTCGTGAACTGTTCGAAGAAATTGATATTTATGTCACCCAGTCGCAACCCTATATGCAGGTGCAGCACGACTACATCGATAAAAAAGTCCTATTGGATATTTGGCAGGTCGATAGCTTTTCAGGGATTGCTCAGGGCAAAGAAGGGCAGCAGTGTCGCTGGATCAGTTTGGCGGATTTACTCTCCTCGGCAGCAGCGGGAAGCTTGTTATTCCCAGCGGGCAATCAGCCCATTTTGCAACGTCTTCGCGCAGACGGTCTCAAGGCCTAACGCTTAACACTAGCAATGTTCAGGAATCGAGCAACTTTGGGTCGATCAATCCCGCCTCAAGTAGCTCTTTGGATAACTGTTCCGAATCCATCACCTCGGGATCAACCAACGCCGCGCCGCTAATGGCAAAACTCTCCTGAGCCCAGCCACCAAAATCGATCTGCTGACAGCGTTGACTGCAAAACGGACGGAACGGGAATTTATCACTCCACTCCACGGTGTTTTTGCAGGTGGGACAGTTTAAGGTTGTGACGGAGCTCATTGGGATTTTTCCTTGTTGTTGGCCAAGCTTAAAAGCGTCTCGTGAAGCGCTGCAACACGTTGCGCCAGACTGTCCAGCGGCGGCGAATTATCTAATACCAGATCGGCGCGCGAAAGCTTTTCCTGACGTGGCAGTTGAGCATCGATAATGCGTTGAATCTGATCAGCCTGATTGTCATCTCTGGCACAGGCACGCTCTATTTGCAGCTCAACTGGCACATCGACCAGTACGGTCTTATCCACTAGTTGATATTGATCGGTTTCGAACAGCAGCGGTGATTCAAGAATCACATAGGGACTGGATGATGCCTGTAACTGCTGCACAATCCAGTCGCGGATTAAAGGGTGCAACAGAGACTCGAGCCACTGCTTCTGAACGGGGTCAGTAAAGATAATTTGGCGCAGAGCGGCGCGATCCAAGTTGCCATCAGATTGAATAATCTCACCACCAAAGTGCTCGGCGATCGCCGCCAGCGCCGGCATGCCCGGCTCAACCACTTTGCGCGACGCCTGATCGGCATCAACCGTATCAATGCCGAGCTGACGAAAGGCCTCGGCAACGGTGCTTTTGCCACTGCCAATACCGCCGGTCAAGCCAACGATCAGGGAACCTGAACTGAGTCGATTAAATGTCACTATAGAATGCCGCGCCTGTCGATTGCTAAAAATAAGTGACAGCGCTAAAGGCCAAATACACTTAAATAAGAGCCGATAATTTTATCACCCCAGATTAAAGCAAGCCAACCCGCCATGGCCAGAAAGGGCCCAAAAGCCATCGGCATCTGTTTTTCTCGCGTTTTCATCAACAGGCCGACAACACCGACCAGAGCACCGACAAAGGTCGACAAAATAATGATCAGCGGTAACATCTGCCAACCCATCCACGCGCCCAGCGCGGCGAGCAACTTAAAGTCACCGTAACCCATGCCCTCTTTGCCGGTGACCAGCCTAAACATCCAGAACACTGACCACAGCGACAGATACCCGGCCAGCGCCCCAATCACCGCCTCATTGAGCGGCACAAAAGTCCCGTTTAGATTGGCGAAAAGTCCCAGCCACAGCAGTGGCAATGTCATTTGATCGGGTAGCAACTGATCGATGTAATCAATCCCGGTCAGAGCAATTAATATCCAGGTAAACAGCAGGCAATAGGCAGCCATTAGCGACAGCCCAAACTGGTAAACAATAAACGCGGTGGCCAGTCCGCTAAGCAGTTCAACCAGTGGGTATTGAATAGAAATCGGCGTCGAGCAGGCTGTGCACTTGCCGCGCAGGAAGACATAGCTGATCACTGGAATATTGTGCCAGGGTTTAATCGGTACGCCGCAAGAGGGGCAGCGCGACGCTGGCATTGCCAGTGACAATGGCTCCGCGGCCTCTTCGGGCAGGCCGAGAAAATCCTGTGACTCGCGGCGCCAGCTATTTTTGAGTTGTTCGGGAAACCGCAGAATCACCACATTGAGAAAGCTGCCGATAATTAAACCAAGGGGGAAAGCTGCCATGGCAAGGGCTGCGGGTGATAGGCCAGTTTCTAATAATGTCGGTAGCATAGATAATTCAACGTTGGAGCGCAGAGTAGTGCTGCTCAGTTAAAAAGCGTTAACAAGGCTTATAGCCAGCGCAACTTATAGAGTCAAATCTAGACCACAATAGCCCCGCTCGACAGATAATCTATTAAACCACATTACCCAACTGGAATATTGGCAGGTACATAGCGATCATCAGGCCGCCAACCAAAACACCCAGTACTGACATAATCAACGGTTCCAGCAGGCTGGTCAGATTGTCGACGGAGTTGTCTACCAGCTCCTCATAGTGCAGCGCCGCTTTTTCCAGCATTTCATCCAGTGCCCCAGACTCTTCACCAATGGCGGTCATCTGTTGCAACAGAATCGGAAACATTTTGCGCGCCTTAATCGCCACCTGCAGCTGAATGCCGGTAGTGACATCGTCGCGCACCTGTAAAATGGCATCTCGATAGAGAGCATTGCCCGCTGCGCCGGCCACCGACTCAAGCGCATCGACAATCGGCACACCGGCAGCAAAGGTGGTTGCCAGAGTACGCGCGAAGCGCGCCACCACAGCGTGATAAATAATGCTGCCGATAATTGGCAACTTCAGGGCATAGCGATCGACGGCATAGGCAAACTTTGCCGAGCGAAAACGCGCCTCTTTAAAAGCGTAAAGCGCTACGCCAGTGACAATCAATACGAGTAGCCAGTATTCCTGCATCATTTCCGACAGGCCGAGTACAAACAGCGTAAAGGCCGGCAGGTCAGCACCAAAGCTGCTGAAGGTTTCAGCAAACACCGGCACCACCTTAATCAGCAAAATCGCCGTCACCACCAGTGCAACCACCAGCACCGCAATCGGGTAGGTCAACGCTTTTTTGATCTTGGCTTTTAACTGCTCAGTCTTTTCTTTGTAAGTGGCGACGCGATCGAGCATCGTCTCGAGGGCACCGGCAGTTTCACCGGAGTCCACTAGGCTGCAAAACAGATCGTCAAAATAGCGCGGGCTTTTGCGCAGTGCATTGGCAAAGCTGCCTCCGGCCGCCACGTCATCGCGAATCTGCATAATCAATTCCCGCATCGCGGGTTTATCAAAGCCATCGGCGACAATATCAAATGCCTGCACCAGCGGCACGCCGGCCTTCATCATGGTGGCTAACTGGCGGGTAAACAGTGCAATATCGGCTGGAACAATTTTCTTGGCACGACTGAACAGCGGCTTGGGTTTCTTTTTGATTGACGTGGAAATAATGCCCTGTTTGCGCAACTGCCCCTTTACGGTCATTAAGTTGTCGGCTTTTATCTCCCCCTGAACTTTTTCGCCCTTGCGGTTTTTACCGCGGTAAACAAACAGGTAATGCTCGGCAGTCGTCGCCATAACCTTTTTCCTTCCTTGATAAAAATAAATAAACGTCTGTTAGCCATTAATCCTTGGTGATGCGATTGGCTTCTTCAATACTAATTAGCCCGGCTGCTGCTTTGCGCAGAGCGGAGCTGCGCAATGGCCTAAACCCTTCCTTGAGCGCAGCGTCGAGAATGTCCAGTGAGCTGCCTCCCTGCATAATAATACGTGAAATCGCCGGCGAAATTTTAAGCGTTTCATAAACACCGACACGACCTTTATAACCGTTGGTGCAGTGGGAGCAGCCGACCGGCTTATACAGCGTTATCTGTTCACGGGGAATGCCGATAGTGTCAAAACCCTCCTCGCTGAGCACCTCGTCTGGAATATCGGTAAAGGGCTCACGGCACTGCGTGCAAAGCTTGCGGCCGAGGCGCTGGGCGATAATCAGATTGACCGAGGTCGCCACATTAAAGGCGGGAACACCCATATTCAGCAGTCGCGTCAGCGTCTCCGGCGCGCTGTTAGTGTGTAACGTCGAGAGCACCAGGTGACCGGTCTGCGCCGCCTTGATTGAAATTTCTGCGGTTTCCAAATCGCGAATCTCACCGACCATCACCACATCTGGATCCTGGCGTAAAAACGAGCGCAGTGCCTCAGCAAAAGAGAGCCCAACGCGCATATTAATCTGCGTTTGGTTAATGCCTTCCATATTGATTTCAATTGGATCTTCAGCCGTCGAAATATTGCGCTCGGTGGTGTTGAGAATATTCAGTCCGGTATACAGCGATACCGTTTTACCGCTACCGGTTGGCCCGGTGACCAGAATCATCCCCTGGGGGCGGGCCAGCGCCTCCAGATAAAGCTGCTTTTGGTCATCTTCATAGCCCAGTGCTTCAATACCCATGCGCGCGCTGCTCGGGTCGAGAATCCGCAAGACAATTTTTTCGCCAAACTGCAGTGGCAGGGTGTTAACCCGAAAATCGATGGTTTTGGTTTTGGACAGGTTGAGTTTAACTCGGCCATCCTGAGGCACTCGACGCTCAGAAATATCCATCCGCGACATGACCTTTAAGCGCGCCGCCAAACGTGATGCAAGATTCGCCGGCGGCCGCGACATCTCCTGCAAAATGCCATCTATGCGAAAGCGCACGCGATAGCTTTTCTCGTAGGGTTCAAAGTGGATGTCAGAGGCGCCGAGACGAATGGCATCGACCAGCATCTTGTTAACAAAACGCACAATCGGTGCATCGTCTTCGCCATTGTTATCGGTTCCCTCGGCTGAATCAGCGCTGTCGTCGATCGCCTCGAGATCCAATTCATCGAGGTGCACATCATTGATTGTGCCCAGCGCCTCGCCGAGATCGTCGTCATTCGAGCTTTCCAGCCACTTGTCCAGGGTTTTGCTGATATCAGAATACAGCGCCAGTACCGGCTCAATCGCCAGCCCCGCCTGAAAATGAATCTCAGTAATAGCGCGCTGATTGGTGGGGTCGGCAATCGCCACAAACAACCGACCGCCACGCTGCATTAAAGGAATGGCCTGATGCTTGCGCAGCAACTTGCTGTCCACCACATCGCGAGGGAAAAAGTCTGGATTATGTTGGTCGAGGGCATAGAGTGGAATGCCAAACTCTTTTGAGGCCGATTCACCAAACTGCTGTGACGACAGCAGCTGTTTCTCGCAGAGGTACTGTACCAAGGAGATCTTGTTACTTTTTGCGCTAGCAGTGGCCTCTTCGATCACCGTGGCGGCGATTAACTGATCATCGACCAAGCGCTTTGGCAGGCCTTGTAATGCAATCTGGGGCATATTCATAGCGTTATCATCCTTAATCAACAGTATCGCCAAGTCTACTCAGCAGGTTTATGCCGTGCTGTGCTAAGCGCCACAGAAGTAAAAATATTGCGTGAACCAGATAACACTTTATTTAAAAACAGTTGGCATGGGCGCTCTGACTACTCGGCAGTTCCCACTTAAATAGCAGGCGATTTAAGTTCTCTCTAGACGCTTTTGAAAAGCACCGGCATAAACATAAAGCGGATAAAAAAGAAGATTAAAACAGTGACAGTCGGACTGACAAAAAAAGTCACAAACTGACAGAGCGATGTCTGGTTGCGGCGAAAACTATAGCTTTTTATCGGCTTAAAAAAACCGGTAAAAACCATAAGCTATTGAAATAAAACGATAAAAATGAATTGGCACAGCAATTGCTATCCCTTTAGCGTGCAAAGTCATTTGCCAGTTAACTGGAATTACAATTTTTGAATTAATGGAGAGTAACAATGAAATCGACTAGAAAACAAAGTGGTTTTACCCTTATCGAGCTAATGATTGTTGTGGCGATTATTGGTATTTTAGCAGCTGTGGCCTTGCCGGCTTATCAAGATTACACACGCCGTGCTGAGTTCACAGAAACTGTTGTCGGAACCGGTGTGATTAAAACGGCAATTGAGGTATGCGTTCAGAGCTTGGGACTTACTGCCGCTGGAAACTGTGATAATAATACTAATGGAATTCCAGCTGATGTTGCAGCGGGTTCTGAGATTGTTGGAATTGCACTAACAGGCACTGCACCCGCAAAAACTGGTGCTGCAGCTGCAAACGATACGTATATTATCACCGCGACAGCACCTACTACATCTCCTAACACTGGAGAGACATTTACACTGACTGGAACATTACAGGCTAATGGCAGAGTTATCTGGAACGGTGGGGTTTGCTCCAATACCAATGCTAATTTATGTTAATAATTTTGTGCGTAAAAAAGGCTCCTTCGGGAGCCTTTTTTACGTTTAAACCCTAATCCATCAATCGCATCGATAAATCCACTGCCCGAATATGCTTGGTAATACTCCCCGATGAAATAAAGTGCACCGCGGCATGACTATAAGCTTTAAGCTTTTCTTCGGTAATATCCCCGGACACTTCAATTTTGGTGGCGCCCAAATCAATCGACGAGAGCGCGTCTATATCGGCGGGTGAAAAATTATCCAGCATCACCACATCGGCTTTGGCCGCTAACGCCTGATGCAGTTCATCGAGACTTTCCACCTCCACTTCAACCAGTTTGTCGGCGGCGAGTTCGCGGGCTTTGGCAATGGCTTTACCGATACTGCCGCAGGCGGCGATATGGTTTTCTTTAATTAAAAACGCGTCATAGAGGCCAATACGATGGTTTTGGCAGCCGCCGACGGCAGCGGCATATTTTTGCGCCAGGCGCAGGCCGGGCAGGGTTTTGCGTGTGTCGAGAATTTTAATAGGGCTATTCAGGCAGGCCTCAGCGTAGTGACGCGCGGTGGTGGCCGTGGCCGACAGCGTTTGTAAAAAATTCAGTGCCGCGCGCTCGCCGGTTAACAGCACGCGGGCATTGCCGCGCAGGGTCAACAGCGTTTGGTTGGGGCTCACGGAATCGCCCTCGTCAATATGCCATTCAATCTGGGTGCTGCTATCGAGTTGGCGAAACACCTCATCGACCCAGGGGCGCCCGCAGATCACGGCGTGATCACGGCAGATTACTACCGCGCTGGCCTGTTGCTGTTCGGGGATTAACTGCGCAGTGATATCGCCGCTGCCAATATCTTCCTGCAGAGCGCGGGCAACACAGTGGGGAATATCATTGAGCATAGCCGTGGAAAGTTGGGTGCGTTGAGAGGGTTCGATGCTGGCCATGGGTGTCTCGGTAGTCAGTGTTATATGGTGCGCGGCGGCCTTGCTGCGCAGAGTCGTTAGCGGCTGATTATAGCAGCATTGCTCAGCCAGTTATTTGCTGTCAGGGTAATTTTGCATTGGATTTTCTCAGGTGATCTGTTTCAATATCGACCATACTTGAACCACGCGTCAGGTGATTGAAAAATCGCAGTCAGCCAGCGGAAAAGTACCTCGCCACAGGGATGGCAAGCTTAATGAGCAACGGATCTAGTCAGGCAACGCAACAGCTCTTGCAGTCGCTGGGGCAGCTCTGCCGCCAGCATTTGTCAAACGTCTTTAAAAAATTCTATCCACTTGCCAATGAGCATTTTTCGGCGCTGATTGCCCGCGCGGACAGCAATCGCTTGCAAGTCCTGTATAGGGATATGCAGCGGATACTGAAACAACAGAGTGTTGAGATCGAGCGCATGACCAGCGACACCGCAGTGGGGTATTTGATGCGCTTGGATGCCGCGGTCGAACGTCGACCGGCGCGTGTAACCGGTGACAAAACTGGGCAGGTCGATTCAGCGCGGGCATCTCTGCGTTCGCGGCGCAGCGGTGCCGACAATCTGCAGTTGCTCGGCCATGATGACCTCGAATTAATCATTGCACTGGACAACTGTTCCAGTCGAGTGCGTGAGGAATTACGTCTCGAACTGAGTGAAATCGAAGGTCGCTTTATGTCGCTGCTGGCAGATGGCAATCAGCCGAGTCCATTACCGCTGTCACCAGATGCCCTGCTCGAGGCCTTTATAGGCTCTCTTAAAAGTGACATGGTCGCGGCCGACGTCCAGTTAGAGCTAATCAAGCTATTTGATCAGGTGTGCTTCGATAGGGACTATGGCGAGATGCTCAACCTTGCTATTGATCAGCTCGAGAAAGCGGGTGTTGATATGATAGAAAAGCCGTCGCTGGCGTCCCCAGCCGACGAATGTATGAGTGGCGATGTGCCAGACAACGAAGCCAAGTCGGCAGCAGAAAAGGACGTTGCCGAGTCATACAGTGCGCCTGCAGAGGACTCAGTTGAGCACCCAATTGCGCAGCGGGTTGAAGAGGATAGCCCGGCCTATGCCGATGAAGCGTTAATTGCTAATACCCGTATTCAGACTGAGCTGTTGGCAAAGATCACCTCCATGCTGGAAAACACCGAGCGCGACGCGCAGCAGGGGTCAGCTGAGGGGCTGCAGACATCACAAGTCAGTGCCGGCGGGTCAACGCCGGCGAATAGTCCGCGACAACAGCGTCGTCCGTGCATGGATAAGCCACAGCTGTTTGCCGAGATCAATAAGCACGTCAATCACCTAATGGCACACAGTAGCGAGTTGGCAAGCAATGGCCAGATCACTCGCGAACTGGCGAAATCCATTGAGGCATTGAATCAGGGGGAAAATGGCGGCCGTCTGCACCGTCACGATGCCAGTGTCTTTCAGGTGGTAGAAAACATATTTTCCAGCTTTGGTCAGTCCATGGTGCTGGCGCCGGAGGTGCAGCAGGTGATCAACCGCTGTGAGGTTCCGATGCTTAAGTTGGCGCTGAAAAAACCGTTAATTCTCGAACAGGAAAATCATCCCATACGACGACTGTTTAATGAGATGGCGAAATACGCCATCGGTCTCGAGCAGGGCGATTGCGAAGACAACCAAATTTATCAGCAGATGCTGACACTCTCCGAGACGATGCTGGCGGAGTCCTTCGATGAGCGTAAGCTAGGGCAAATACTCAGCGAGTTTATGAGCCTTATTGACCGCGATCGTCGCGCGACGTCGCAGGCTGAGGCGCAAGAAGTTGAACGTGTGGCGGCACAGGAAAAAATCAACTGGGCGCGAACACGGGTTGAGGAAGAGATTGCCAAGCGCATGGTCGGAAAAAATCATCCTCAGGGGGTGATTGATTTCGTTCAGCGGAGTTGGTGCATGGTGCTGCATATGGCACATCAACGAGACGGTGAGGGCGGTGCCGACTGGCAGGTAGGCATCAAATTGTTGGATAATCTGCTCTATTTGGCGCGCCGCCAACCGAGCACCAACGATCTCAAGTACCGTCACGAATTAATTCGCCATATTGATGTTCGGCTCGGTCATATTTCCACTGATATTGCGCAGCGCAGCCTGCAGATTGAACAGCTCAGTGAAGCGCTGGGTATTGCTGAATGCCCGCAGCAACCAGCAGCCGTCACCGAGATCGCGCCGGTGACGCGCAAATGGGCAAAAAAAATCACCCAATTTCGTAAATCGGGCCGCCAGGCAGAAGGTAAACTCGTTGACGAGGTGACCCGCGTACTGATGTCAGCGGTTAAAACAGAGCTTCCCGGCAGAAATATTTCTCAGCTAGTGCATGATGCCGAAACCATTGATAGCGTCGCGCAGAGCAGGCTGATGGCGATGCAAAAGGGTTGCTGGATTGAATTGGGCGGTGATATAAAGGCGCACAAGCGCGGCAAGCTGGCAGGAATTGTTGGGCCGTCGTGGAAATATGTGTTTGTCGACCACAATGGCAAGATGATCGCAGAGCGCGACCGAGCGCGGTTGGCGGTCGATCTTTTGAATGGTACTGTCACCGTGTTAGACAATTCACATTTGTTTGATAAAGCCATTAAACAGGCCATTACCCAGATCAAAGGGTTGCCCGTCGCAAGCTAGTAGATTGCTCTTATGCAGATAGATAACGGTTGGTTAAGCAGCGCCACTCAGATGCCATCGCCAAATATTGATCAACGCCCAGACGTCGGCGATATCAATTTGCTGGTGATTCACAATATCAGTCTGCCGCCCAATCAGTTTGGTGGGCCGCATATCGGTGAGTTGTTTACCAACTGCCTCGACCCGGCTGGCGATGATTATTTTGCCGAGATTTGTCATCTCAGGGTCTCTTCTCATCTGCTTATTGATCGCCTCGGCCATATCACTCAGTTTGCCGCGTTTGATCAACTCGCTTGGCATGCGGGGGTATCGCAGTTTGACGGTCGCGATAACTGCAATGATTTTTCGATTGGTATTGAAATGGAAGGGGCCGACCATATTCTCTACACTGAGCGCCAGTATGAAGTCTTGGCATCGGTCACGCAGCTGCTGCTAAAACACTATCCGCGACTTAATCGAGATAGAATTGTCGGCCACAGCGATATCGCGCCGGGACGCAAAACCGATCCGGGTGAAGCCTTCGAATGGCAACGTTACAAAAAACTGTTGAGTTAAACTCTTCTCAGATAACCAGCTCAACTAACCACAGAGGTTCAGAGTGCATTTTTTAATTGTTTTAATCGCCATCGCAGTGCTTGAAAGCAACGCCCAGCTTGCCTTTATTCAGCGCGATCTGTGGGTGCAGAAGTGGCATTCGGCAGTCGCCAAGTTTGTGCCGGCATCCGGCGGCGCTAGGCTTAATATTCTCGTCTATGTGCTGGTGCCAGTTGCGCTGTTGCAGCTTGTGCTACTTAATCTCGGCAATGGCATACTGGTGTTCCTGCTTGAGTTGGCTGTCTTGCTCTACAGCTTTGGTCGCGGCGATCTCAGTGCGCAAATAAAGGTCTTGGAGTCAGATATTGAACGCAGCGACCTACAGGCCGCTTTTCATGATGCGGCAGTGTTTAATATTGGCCACCGCGCCAGTTCGGCTAACAGCGCAGAAGGACTCTACCGAGAGCTCACCAGCGCCTTACCTTACCGGCTGTTTGAACGCACTTTTGCCGCCGTATTCTGGTTCTTTTTCCTCGGTGCACCGGCTGCCTTAGCCTATCGTTTACTGGCTCTACACGGCGATATGGAATTGGATGCCGACGCTATGCTTGCGCGCCAGGTAGAGCAAACTAGCGCAGACGAAAATATTAGCGCTGAAGAACAGGCCACCGAGACAGACCTCAGTTGCAGTGGCGCGAATCAATTGTTGTGGATGTTGGAGTGGCTTCCGGCGCGCTTTTTGGCCTTAACGCTCGGTTTGATGGGTGACTTCTCCCAGGCCACTGCGCAGCTAAAGGAATTGGTCTTTTGTACCAAAACCTCTACTGCTGACGTCCTGCGCCGCTGTGTGTTGGGTGCGCTGGCGAAAGAGGCTGCGCCTCAAGACGTTGATAAGTCAGCCGACGACACGGCAGCCCTTCTTCAGGTTGCGGAAATGGTTGCACTGTTTCGACGCTCGATGACCGGATGGTTGGTGGTGATTGCGCTGCTTGTGCTGATCAGTTAATGCGCTAAGGTGTTTTCGTGGTGATTCCAGGGCGCGACTTTTAACAGCAGAAGCATGCCGGGAATGGCCAGCGCGGTGCACAGATAGAAGAAGTTCTCCCAGCCGACGCCTTCGACAATAATACCCGTGACTGAGCTGGCAACAGTGCGCGGTACCGCGGTCAGCGCCGTAAACAGTGCCAGTTGCGTGGCGGCAAAGGCCGGGTGTGTGGAGCGTGCCATAAAGGCGACAAAGGCGGCGGTGCCGAGACCGACGCCAAGATATTCAAAGCTGATCACCAGTCCTAACAACCACAGGCCTTCACCGATTCTGGCAAGTACCGCAAAGCCAAGAATAGAGATGATCTGGACCATACCAAACAACCACAGTGCGCGGTTGATACCGATCTTGAGCATCATGATGCCGCCGAGAATACCACCGATAATCATTGGCCACAGCGCCGCATGTTTGGCCACCAGACCAATCTGAGTTTTACTAAAACCCATATCCAAATAAAAGGGCGTCGCCAGAGCGGTCGCCATGCTATCGCCGAGTTTATAAAGCAGCATAAACGCCAAAATCAGACAGGCCTGTTGAACCCCCTGACGGGAAAAAAATTCTTTAAACGGTTCGACAATCGCCTGGTTGAGCGTGGTGGGATGACGGCTATCGGCTTGCGGCTCGTCGATGCTCAGGGTTAGCCCAATGCCGAGCACCATAAAGGCTGCGGTGACCATAAATACAGACTGCCAGGGCAGGCTATCGGCCAATATCAGAGACAGCGATCCGGGTACCAATCCGGCAATTCGGTAGGCATTAACATGAATAGAGTTACCCAGGCCGAGTTCGTGGTCGGGCAGTATCTGTCGACGGTAGGCGTCGAGAACAATATCTTGGGTGGCGCTTAAAAAGGCGATCAACAGACACAGCCAGGCGATGCTCCAGATCTCAGTGTCGGGATCAAAAAAGCCCAGCGCGGCAATGGCAAAAAGCAGTGCGACCTGTGTTGTCAGCATCCAGCTGCGGCGCAGACCAGCGTTAAAGCCCGGAAGACGTAAATGATAGCGATCAAGCAGCGGCGACCAGAAAAATTTCCACGTGTAGGGTAGACCGATAAGGGCAAAGAAACCGATCTCCTTGAGTCCAACACCTTCCGAGCGCAACCAGGCGGGCACCAGTGAGATCAATAAATACAGTGGCATCCCTGAGGCAAAGCCGGTAAAAATACAGATCAACATGCGGCGGTTGAGCAGTGCCTGTTTTATCGTCGCTGAACTCATTGAGATTCTTTATCCTGTCGCCGACTGGTTGTTGCTGCTATCTGCGGTTGCCATCGGTATTGCCGCAGGCTGATGCGGCTATTGTTGAAAACAATCCCTTCCTCGTGCAGGCGCGCTCGCTGCAGCTGACCACTGGGGCAATCCTCAGCAAGACTTATTTTGCCGCCGGCATTGATCACTCTATGCCACGGCAGCTGGGTCCCTTTGGGTAAATGGCGAAGGGTGCGCCCGACCAGTCGCGCCGCTCTCGGCAGTCCGGCCAGATCGGCGAGTTGGCCATAGGTTACCACTTTGCCACAGGGCACTGCGGCCAATGCCAGATAAATTCTCTGCTCGCGCGTGGGTTCTTGGTGAACCAGCTCTTCATGGGACAGCTCTTCATGGGACAGCTCTTCATGGGACAGCTCTGCAAAGTCATTATTTTTCATGCGCCAAGACTACGCTATTCGCTGTGCTGTTGAAATAGACAAAACCACCCCAATCTATCTCACTATCCCGCTTATACAGAGCGGGCGAAAATGAGATTTTTGCTGTGCGCTATGTGTTTTTGATATTTGTGATTATGCCGGTGCTGGAGATGTGGCTGCTGATAACCGTCGGTGGCCAGATCGGTGCACTGCCAACTATTGGTCTGGTATTGCTGACCGCTTTTATCGGCGTCAACCTGCTGCGCCATCAGGGTTTCGATACATTGTGGCGTGGGCAGCGCAAGTTTGCGGAGGGTCAGTTGCCGGCACAGGAAATTGCCGAGGGGATTATTCTCGCGGTATCCGGTGCGCTGTTGCTGACACCGGGCTTTGTCACCGATGGCATCGGCTTTGCTGGATTGATCCCTGCGGTTCGTGGCGCAGTTGCGCGGCTGGTACTGAGCCGCATGGTTGTTACCGGCGCGACGATGGGCAGTGCCCATCTATACACCAGCAGGGCTGATCACTCCGCAAGAGATGCAGCAAAAAAGTCCGATGACATTATCGAAGGAGAGTCGTGGGACGAACGGTAATTTGAAAACATAATCGCAGTGATAAACAAGGAGGTTTGCCAAACAGGAAGAGATAAAAAATTTGCCGTGATCCCTTGAAAAAGAAATCCGGCGCCACCATATGATGTGCAGCTGCGGGAATCCGCATGTACAAGTAACTTTTGAACACTGAAGATAGATAAATTGGAGAGACAAAGTATGAAAATTCGTCCATTACACGACCGAGTGATCGTTCGTCGCGAGGAAGAAGAAGCAAAAACTGCTGGTGGCATTTTGTTGCCAGGTTCTGCACAGGAAAAGCCAAATCAAGGTGAAGTTATCGCTGTTGGCAGTGGCCGTATTCTCGATAACGGTGATCTGCGTCCGGTTGATGTGAAAGTGGGTGATAAGGTTGTGTTTGGCAAATACGCCGGACAGGACACCATTGATGTCGACGGCGAAGAGCTGATTATTCTCAGCGAAACCGATATCAAGGCCGTTATCGAAGGTTAAGTCTCAGCCTCGATAGTGAAAGATACTTATAGAAATTTTGTTATAACGATTTACGAAAGGAATTAAACATGTCAGCTAAAGAAGTGAAGTTTGGCAGCAGTGCTCGCCAAGGTATGTTGGACGGTGTCAATATCCTCGCCAACGCGGTTAAAGTAACGCTCGGTCCCAAAGGCCGCAACGTCGTGCTGGATAAGTCATTCGGTGCGCCAACCGTAACGAAAGATGGTGTTTCTGTAGCGAAAGAAATTGAGCTCAGCGATAAGTTTGAAAACATGGGCGCTCAAATGGTCAAAGAAGTGGCCTCAAAAGCGTCTGATGAAGCCGGTGACGGCACCACCACCGCAACCGTTTTAGCTCAGGCTATTATTATCGAAGGCCTCAAGTCAGTGGCTGCCGGTATGAACCCAATGGATCTTAAGCGCGGTATCGATAAAGCGGTGATTGCTGCGGTGACTGAAATTGCTGCGCTGGCCAAGCCTTGCTCTAATTCAAAAGAAGTCGCGCAGGTTGGTACTATTTCGGCCAACAGTGATGCACATATTGGTGACATCATTGCTGAAGCGATGGATAAAGTCGGTAAAGAAGGCGTGATTACTGTTGAAGAGGGCTCCGGTCTCGAAAATGAGCTGGATATTGTTGAAGGTATGCAGTTCGATCGCGGTTATCTCTCACCCTACTTTATCAACAACCAAGAGAGCATGAGCGCCGAGCAAGAAAGCCCATATATTTTGTTGGTCGATAAGAAGATCTCTAATATTCGCGAATTGCTGCCGCTGCTGGAAAATGTTGCTAAAGCAGGCAAGCCGTTAATGATTATCGCTGAAGACGTTGAAGGCGAAGCGCTGGCGACTCTGGTTGTTAACAACCTGCGTGGTATTGTTAAAGTGGCAGCCTGTAAAGCACCTGGTTTCGGTGATCGTCGCAAGGCGATGCTTGAAGATATCGCCACATTGACTGGCGGTACCGTGATCTCTGAAGAAGTCGGTCTGGATCTTGAGACTGCTACCCTTGAGCATCTGGGTACGGCTAAGCGCATTACCATGACCAAAGAAGCCACGACCATTGTTGACGGTGCTGGCGATGCAGCGGTGATCGGTGCTCGCGTTAAGCAGATCCGTGCGCAAATCGAAGATACTAGTTCAGATTACGACCGCGAGAAGCTTCAGGAACGTGTCGCTAAACTGGCTGGCGGTGTTGCGGTAATCAAGGTTGGCGCGACCACTGAAATGGAAATGAAAGAGAAGAAAGCCCGCGTTGAAGACGCCCTGCACGCGACTCGTGCTGCGGTTGAAGAAGGCGTGGTACCTGGCGGCGGTGTTGCTCTGGTCCGTGTGTTGCAGAAAATTGCTCACATTACTGGCGACAACAACGATCAAACTGTGGGTGTGGGCATTGCTCTGCGCGCCATGGAAGCGCCACTGCGTCAGATCGTTACCAATGCTGGCGGCGAAGGTTCAGTAGTCGTGGACAAAGTCAAAGCTGGAAAAGGTAACTTCGGTTACAACGCGGCTTCTGGCGAGTACGGCGATATGATCGAAATGGGTATCCTCGATCCGGCCAAAGTTGCGCGCACCGCACTACAAGCTGCAGCGTCTATCGCTGGTCTTATGATCACCACCGAAGCCATGGTTGCCGATGCGCCTAGCGACTCAGCTGCTGGTGGCGGTATGCCAGATATGGGTGGCATGGGCGGTATGGGTGGTATGGGTGGCATGGGCGGCATGATGTAATCAGCTGTTCCAACCCAAGTTATAGAGAAAAGCCTCGCAGATTTTTGCGGGGCTTTTTTTTTGATTATTTTTCCGATTATCTTTTGAGTCAGCGAAATAAGCGCCAAAAACCTCTGTTTATAGGCCAAAGTTGATTGCTATTTTGGCGCTCTTCCCCAACAATTGACGCCAATCAAAACAGCCGTCCGCGAGGGCGCACTACACTAAACACGATATCAAAGGAGTCTGTTATGACCGGTGAATTAATTGAATTTTTAGTCCGTTGGGGTCACGTACTATTCGGCATTGTTTGGATAGGCATGTTGTACTACTTCAACTTTGTTCAGGGCGGCTACTTTAAAGAGGCGACGCCAGAAGCATTGGCTGATGCCAAGGCTAAGTTAGCACCTAGCGCACTGTGGTGGTTCCGCTGGGGCGCCATGTTCACTTTCCTGACCGGCCTTTACCTGCTTCACGTTGTTACTGGTAACAGTCAGCTCAACAACTACATTATTGTTGGTGCCACTATGGGTACATTGATGTTTTTGAATGTATGGGCAGTGATCTGGCCGGCACAAAAAATCGCTCTGGGTCTGGTTGAAGGCGGCGACAAAGCGGCTGCAGGTGCCAAGGCACTGCTGGCGTCACGCACTAACACACTGTTCTCTGCACCGATGTTGCTGGGTATGCTCGCTGGTCCCCACTATGTTGGTGAGGGCTACGGCTCAGCGGTTGGCGGCACTGGCCTGATTGTTATGCTGGTGATTGTTGCACTGCTCGAAGTCAACGCGCTGGTGGGTAAGCAGGGTCCAATGACCACTGTCAAAGGCGTGATTCACTCAAGCTTGGGTTTGACTGCGGTAATGGTTCTGGCGCTTAACCTGCTCTAATTAAAGGCACAGCAATCGTTAGACATTAAAAAGCCGGCCCAGCGCCGGCTTTTTTGTGCCTGCTTGGTTTTCCATCGGTGCTGCTTAATAGTGACAAATAACCCCGTCGCACAGATGTCGGTCAAAATGAATTTGCGTATAATGCAGCAACCTTGCAGATGGCCCCAAAACAGGAATCTAAAATGACTGCGGATAAACCCCGTATTAACCCGATTGTCCCGGAACGAGACGATATGATTGGGCGTTCATCGATGTCCGCGCCCGCAACTAAAAACGCGTCTTCGTCAGGTGATGGCAAGCGCTCTGGCAGTGGGTCATCCAATGGTTCGGGCTCTGGTTCTGGCTCTGGCTCTGGCAGTGATGCAGGCGGCGGCAAGGTATTGATAGTGATTGTGTTGGCGGCACTTGTTGGCGTGGCCGCATTTGGTGGCACGCAGTTTGTTGCGCTGTCGAATAATCATAATGAGTTACAGCAGCGCTTCGACGCTCTGGAGTCACGCCTGAGCAGTACTGATGAATCAGTTACCCAGTCGGGTGCCGCAATGCAGTTAAAGATCAGTACCCAGGCTGACGAATTAAAGAAACACTGGAGTGAAATCAGAAAACTCTGGGGTGTCACCAATGACATCAATAAAGGCAAAATTGACAGCAACAAAAAAGATATCGCCTTTTTGGCTAGCAAACGCACTGCTGTTGAAAAATCGATTGCTGACCTGAGCGCGCGTGTCGACAAAGAGAATCGCAGCCTGACCAATCTCAGCGGTAACTATCTGGCGATCTCGGCGGATATTGATGCAGTCAATGCGAGCATGCGCAAATTGTCTGACAAAGTGGCTGCGCTGCAATCTTCACTGACTGGCATTGATCGTCAGTTAAAGGCCAACGCCGAAGCGATTGAATCAATGGATGCCTTCCGCCGTCAGACCAATCAGAAAATTTATGATCTGGAGAAGCGTTCGTCGGCTTCAGGGCCGGCCGTTGTTACTCCACCAAGCCAATAAATGACAGGAAACCCATAACTGCAATGACCATTATTCGCCAGGAAGACCTTATCAGCAGCGTCGCCGACGCACTGCAATATATTTCCTACTATCACCCGGTTGATTTTATTCAGGCGGTCAAGCAGGCCTATGATCGCGAAGAGTCCAAGGCCGCCAAAGATGCCATGGCGCAGATTTTGGTCAACTCGCGCATGTGTGCGATGGGTCATCGACCGATCTGTCAGGATACCGGCATCGTCACGGTATTTGTCCGCGTTGGTATGGATGTTCAATGGCAGGGCGATATGAGCCTCACCGATATGATTAACGAAGGTGTGCGCCGAGCCTACACTCATCCTGACAATGTGCTGCGTGCCTCAATTCTCAGCGACCCTGACGGCGAACGCAAAAACACCGGCGATAACACGCCTGCGGTGATTCACTACGATATCGTTCCCGGCAATAGCGTTGCCATCGATGTGGCGGCCAAAGGCGGTGGCTCTGAAGCGAAATCAAAGTTCGCCATGCTCAATCCATCCGATTCAGTCGTCGACTGGGTACTGCAAATGGTTCCGACCATGGGCGCCGGTTGGTGTCCACCGGGCATGCTCGGCATCGGCATTGGCGGCACCGCCGAAAAAGCCATGTTGATGGCCAAAGAGTCTCTGCTCGAGCACATTGATATCGCCGAGCTACAGGCGAGAGGTGCCAGCAACCGCAATGAAGAGCTGCGCCTTGAGTTATTCGACAAGGTCAATGCTCTGGGTATTGGTGCTCAGGGTCTCGGCGGTTTGACCACTGTGCTGGATATTAAGATCAAAGATTACCCATCCCATGCGGCTAACAAAGCCGTGGCGATTATTCCCAACTGTGCCGCGACACGTCATGTGCACTTTGTTCTTGATGGCAGTGGTCCAGCGCAACTGGATCCACCGAATCTGGAAGATTGGCCAGATATTACATGGGAAGCCGACGCGTCGGTGCGCCGGGTAAACCTCAATGCTGTGACACAAGAGGATATTGCCACCTGGAAGCCCGGTGACACGTTACTACTATCGGGCAAAATGTTGACCGGACGCGATGCAGCACATAAAAAAATGACTGATATTCTTGCCCGTGGTGAAAAGCTGCCGGTGGATTTAACCGACCGCTTTATTTACTACGTCGGGCCAGTTGACCCTGTTCGCGAAGAGATAGTGGGGCCTGCCGGACCGACCACCGCGACACGGATGGATAAGTTCACCCGCACTATGCTTGAGGAGACTGGATTGATGGGCATGATCGGCAAGGCTGAGCGTGGGCAGCTCGGTATAGAGGCGATTCGCGATAATCAAGCGGTGTATTTGATTGCAGTCGGTGGCGCCGCCTATCTGGTGTCTAAGGCGATTACCCATGCCGAGGTGGTGGCATTTCCGGAGTTGGGGATGGAAGCGATCTACGAGTTTGAAGTCAAGGATATGCCGGTCACCGTGGCTGTTGATACCAAGGGTGACTCGGTTCATCGCATTGGTCCGCAGATCTGGCAGGCAAAAATTGAAGAAAAAGCATTAAAAATCAGTTAACCACAAGGGTGATGGTGACTGATTTGAGGTGGGTTTTAGATGTAGTTTAACGCTCCGACAGGGAGTTAATTATTAACAACAGGGAAGCAAAATCATGAAAGGTAAAAATGTAATCTTGGGAGCTATGGCACTGGTATTTGCAGGGGCGTCAATTGCCGCTGATAACTGGTATCTGGGTGCCACCGCTGGACACTATGATCTTGATAGTGACCGTGCAATCAGCGATGACCACAATACGCTCACAGCCGGACTTCAGTTGGGCAAATATCTCTCCGACAATGTCGCCTTGGAATTGGGTTATGGTGCCAATGTCGGACATGATGATATCGATGTCTTGTCATTAAATACGCTGATCTTTCTCGGCAGTGAAGCATCCAACTGGCGCCCCTATATGTTGTTTGGTGCGAATCAGTACGATTTTAAAGATGCTTCAAATCTAGTGTCTGGCCACGACGATCGCTCCACGCAAATAATGGTCGGTCTGGGCATGGCAACAGAGTTGAAAGGTGGCCTGGAATTTCGCGCTGATCTGCGCGGCATGGGCGGGCATGACGAGGACGGCGAAGACATCGGTGTGCAATTGTCACTCAATAAACTGTTTGGTGGCAAGTCAGTTGCTCCTGCGGCGGTGGTCACTCCAGTTGCTGCGCCAGCTGTCACTGAACTACGTGCTGAGCCAGAACCTGAACCAGAATCTGAACCAGAAGTCCGCACCATCACCGTGCGACTCAATGTTGAGTTTGAATTTAACAAAGACACTGTGCTGGCAGTCTATGGCGACCAGTTGGACGCTATCGCTGCGGCCATGAGAGCGCATGACGATATCGAACTGGTGCTTGAGGGTCACACCGATAGCCGCGGTAGCGATCAATACAATATGAGTTTGTCTGATCGCCGAGCCAAAGCGGTCAAGGCGAAACTGGTCAATGATTATGGTATACCCGCCGCGCGCGTCAGTGCCGTGGGCTATGGCGAGTCACGGCCTATCGCGACTAACAGCACTGAAGAGGGTCGCGCGCGCAATCGCCGCGTGGTGGGTGAAATGTCGTTTTCCGAGGTCTATAATTTTTAGGACGGGTAGGCTGTCTATCTAGGCTGTCTATCTAGAAGGTCTATATTAGGCGATCTAGTTGACTCGGATTTTGTTTGCCCGCAGTATCAGAACAGGGCATCGAAACACTACTAAAACGGCGCTTTAATCAGCGCCGTTTTTTTATGCTTACCGAATTGTCGTCACAGGGCAAGATTAGGGAGAGTGAAAAATGGACAATACATTCTATTGGCACGATTACGAAACCTTTGGCATTGATCCGTCGATTGACAGGCCGAGCCAGTTTGCTGGTCTGCGTACCGACTTTGATCTCAATCCGATTGGCGATCCTCTGGTTATCTACTGCCAGCCACAGGCAGATATTCTGCCCTCGCCACAGGCCTGTTTAGTCACCGGCATTACGCCCCAGTTAGCGCAGCAGCAAGGTCTTCCCGAACCCCAGTTTATCGCGCTAATCCACCAGCAAATGGCACGCCCCAATACCTGTAGCGTCGGCTATAACAGTATTCGCTTCGATGATGAGGTGAGTCGTTACACACTCTATAGAAATTTTTATGACCCCTATCAGCGTGAGTGGAAAAACGGTAACTCGCGCTGGGATATTATCGATATGCTGCGTCTGACGCGGGCGCTGCGACCCGAGGGTATCGAGTGGCCAGATCATGCGTCTGGTCGTCCCAGTTTTAAGCTCGAAGACCTGACGGCGGCTAACGGACTGACTCATGAGGCAGCCCACGATGCACTGTCGGACGTCACCGCGACCATTGCCATGGCCAAATTGGTCAAGCAGAAACAGCCGCGACTATTTGATTATGTATTGCAAAATCGCGGTAAAAAGCAGGTCGCAGCCATGCTCGAGGTAAGGGCGCGCAAACCGTTTTTTCATATCTCCGGCATGCTTGCCAAAGAACATCTGTACGGAGCACTGATGATGCCGCTGGCGCAGCATCCGACCAATAGCAATGGCATTATTTGCTTTGACCTATCCGCCGACCCTGAAACGCTGATCAGTCTCGATGAGCACCAGATTCGTGATCGTGTCTTTACCGCGAGCAGCGATTTGCCCGACGGCGAAGCGCGTATTCCGCTCAAAGTAGTGCATATCAACAAAGCGCCGGTGGTGACAACGACTAAGCTGATCGATGCGGCCGCGGCCAAGCGACTAGATATTGATCTTGAGCGCTGCGAGCGCAATTGGCAGCGACTGTCGAGTGTCGATGTGTGCGAAAAGCTGCAGCGCGTATTTCGCGAGCAAACATTTCCACCCAAGCCTGAAGCCGAGCAGCAACTCTACGCTGGGTTCTTGCCCAATCAGGATCGTACGCTGTTGGATGAAGTGCGGCGCGCTTCTGCCGATGACTTTAAACGGCAGCAGTTTTACTTTGCCGATGATCGCTACAATCAGTTGCTGTTTAGCTATCGTGCGCGCTATTTCCCCGCGTCGTTGACGGCCGCAGAGCAGCAGACCTGGCTCGAGAGTTGTCGCTGGCGCTTGAGCGACGAACAGTCAGGATATCTGACCTTGCAGCAAAACCGCGAGACTCTGAATGAATTGCTTGCTGACATTAGCTTAAGTGATCACAAACGAGGGGTATTGCAGGCACTGCAGAGTTGGAGTCAGGCGGTCGCAAAACAGTTCGGGCTGTAGTTTTGTTGGAGGCCCTTGTCTGAGCTGCGGATGTAATTGAGAAGCACCGGTAAACAGGCTAGAATCCCTCAACTCAACTGCCCTCGAGGTACCGCGTGAACTTCACCGGCGCGCACATTCTCTCTATCAGCCAATTTCAGCGTCACGATGTTGAGCAAATCTTCTCTGTAGCAGATCAAATGGAACCTTATGCACTGCGCAAAAGGGTGACCCGCGTGCTTGAAGGCGCGATTCTCGGCAATATGTTTTTTGAAGCCAGCACCCGAACTCGAGTCAGCTTCGGCTCGGCGTTTAATCTGCTCGGCGGCGAAGTCCGCGAGACCGCCGGCTTTGAAAGTTCTGCACTGGTCAAGGGCGAGTCGCTGCAAGATACTGCGCGAGTGCTGTCTGGCTTTAGCGATGTGATCTGTATGCGCCATCCACAACAGGGCTCGGTGGCCGACTTTGCCGCCGCCAGTCGCGTGCCGGTCATGAACGGCGGTGACGGCGCCAATGAGCACCCCACTCAGGCTCTACTCGACCTCTACACTATTGCGCGCGAATTACAGGCTAAGGGGCGCACAATCGATGGGCTGAGGATCGCCATGATCGGCGATCTGCGTCACGGTCGCACGGTGCACTCGCTGAGCAAATTGTTGAGTCTGTTCAGTAATATTCAGGTGACCCTGATCTCGCCAAAAGAGCTGGCGCTGCCAGACGCCATTATTGATGAGATGCGCGCTGCTGGTGTCACGGTCAGTGTCTCCGATGAACTCAATAACAGCATTGCTAATGTCGACATTGTCTACTCGACGCGGATTCAGGAAGAGCGCTTTACCAGCAAAGCAGAAGCGGATTTATACCGTGGCAAGTTTCGCCTCAATCAGGCGATCTACACGCAGTATTGCGAACCGAACACGGTGATTATGCACCCGCTGCCAAGAGACTCACGCAGCGATGCTAACGAGTTGGATTGTGATCTTGATAACAATCCCAATCTGGCGATTTTTCGGCAGACAGACAACGGACTGTTGATTCGCATGGCGCTGTTTGCACTGGTGCTGGATGTAGTGGATAAAGTCGATCAGTTCGCTCATGACGTGCGTTGGTACAATTCTCGACAACAGTAAAATAGATGGCAGTGTCGCCCAGCGGGTCAGTCCGCCGCGATGGCCTTTTTCGATTCTATAGCCGGTTTAAAAAGAGGCTAGTGACAAGTATTCAAGCAAGCTGCCTGATAATTAGAATAGAGCCAACAGGTGCAGGGTACTTTAGAGGTTTTAATGAGTGAATTTGACGATATTCGCCCCTACTGCGACAGTGAAGTGCCCGCGGTTATTGCGCGCCTGATTGCCGACCCCGAATTTATCGATCTGCTACTGTCCCGGCGTGCGCCGCTGCTGGCCAAAGTCTGCCCCTGGCTACTGCGACCGTTGCTGCGTCGAGCGCTGTCAAAAGCCGCCGCCAATATGCAGACGGTTGACGATCTGCAGCGCTACCTGACTCTATCGCTAAAAGCACTGCTCGAGAAAACTACCGACGGCTACAGCGTTAGCGGACTGGAAAAACTCGACCCAGAGAAATCTTATTTGTTTCTCAGTAATCATCGCGATATTGCCATGGATCCGGCGATGGTCAATATTGCCCTGGTAGATGCCGGCATGGATACCCTGCGCATTGCGATCGGTGACAACCTGTTGAGAAAACCCTTTGCCTCCGACCTGATGCGTGTCAATCGCAGCTTTATTGTCAAGCGCTCGGTCATTGGACGCCGCGAAAAACTCAATGAGTTGAAAAAGCTCTCTGCTTATATTCGCCATTCGATTTGTCAGGACAGGACGTCGATCTGGATTGCGCAACGCGAAGGTCGCGCCAAAGACGGACAGGATCGCACCGAGACGGCACTGTTAAAAATGCTTGCTCTGTCGAAAGGTGAAGAGCAGAACTTTACTCAGGCAATTGGCGAACTGTCAGTTGTGCCGGTGGCCATTTCCTACGAATATGATCCCTGCGATATCGATAAAGGCCGTGAGCTATTTGCTAAACAGATGGGACAGGATTACATCAAGCAAGAGTTTGAGGATCTCGACACCATTCAGAAAGGATTTGTCGGCTATAAAGGACGCATTCATGTGGCATTTGGTGACCCGGTGGGTGATCAATTCGAGAGCGCAGATGAACTGGCCGCGGCCATCGACAAACAGATTTATAGTCACTACAAACTCTTCCCAAGCAATATTGCAGCCTGCCAAATACTCGGCAAGACGGAAGGGCTAGAGCGGGCCAAACAGCTGTGGCCAGACTGCGATTGGTTTACTGCTGAGGCCTCTTTTCAAAGCCGTTTAAATGCTGCACCGCGGGATTATCGCGCGATCATTGCCGAGAGCTATGCGGCGCCGGTATTAAATTATTTGCAAGCCACACAGGGATGTTAAATTTTTGTTAGACCCAGACGTTAGAGAGACGATCCAGCAGGGTTATCGGCAGTTTCTAAAGACTCGTGACCTCAGTCCGCGTCTTGGACAAAAGCAGATGATCGCCACGGTAGCCAATGCCCTTAGCGATGATGACCCAGACAAACGCCTGGCTGTGGTTGAAGCCGGAACCGGTACCGGTAAAACCGTCGGCTATTTAATCGCCGCGCTGCCCATTGCTCGCGCACTCAAAAAGACCGTGGTCGTGGCCACCGGCACCATCGCGCTGCAAGAGCAGTTAATTCATAAAGACCTTCCTGAGCTCCTTGAAGCCTGCGGCTGGGACCACAGCTGCGCACTGGTCAAAGGCCGCGGCCGCTATGCCTGTAACCTGAAGATGGAGCAGTGCCTCGACGCGATCAAATCAAAAGATGCGGGTCTGTTTCTGTTTGAAGATGAAGTTGCCTTTAACCCCAACCAACAAACCGAAGATCTCTATCGCGAGATGTCGGACGCGCTCGCCGAAGGCAGTTGGGATGGCGATCGCGACTCATGGGAAACTCGCATTCAGGATGTTGAATGGCGTGCACTGACTATTGATCGTCGCCAGTGCAGTGGCAGGCGCTGCCGTTTCGTTAACCAGTGTGCGTTTTTTAACGCGCGCAATGAGCTTGAAGAAAGCGAATGCATTGTCGCCAATCACGATCTGGTGATGGCCGATCTGGCGCTGGGTGGCGGTGCGATCCTGCCGCCGCCGGAAGACTGTATCTATATTTTTGATGAGGGTCATCGTCTGGGTGACACCGCCATTCGTCACTTTGGTGCCGAATGCCACATCAACAACAGTGTCACCTGGCTTGAGCGACTGCAAAAACAGTGTAAGGGGCAGGCGCCGATATTTGAACAAGACACTGCGCTCGCCGAGCAGTTACCGCGCATTGAACGCGAAGCGACAAAAATTATTGAGCTGCTCAACGTTGCCTATCCAATGTTGCAACAGGCGTTGGAGTCGGCCGATTATCCGGAAGATGGACGCTATCGCTACGCCCATGGTGATATTGGCGCAGGGCTGCGCGATATAGCCTCGCAACTAGCCAAGCAGACCAGCGCCTGGCTCGGGCGACTTGAAGTCTTGGTCGACACGCTGAGCGATGCCCTTGGCGACAAGCAGTACCCCATACCGGCTGCCGATGTTGAATTGTTCTATCAGCAGGCCGGCAGCTGGCAGTCTCGAGCAGAGCAACTCTTAGCGCTGTGGGACAGATTGCAGCGCGAAATCAAAAGCGGTGATATGCCACTGGCCTGTTGGCTGCGACTCGATGACAGCGGCGGCAATGTCGATATCTCAGTTAACGCCAGCCCGATTCAGGCCGCTGAGTTATTGCGCGATGTGTTGTGGGGAAGCTGCTATGCGTCAGTGGTGACCTCGGCAACGCTGAGAGCGCTGGGCTCTTTTCAGACCTTGCAGCGCGAGACGGGTATTCCCGATTTTGCGCACTTTATGGCCGTGGCCGGCGCCTTTGATTATCAGCAGGCGGCGGTAATTCGAGTGCCAGCAGATGCGGTTGAAGGCAATCAAGTGGACGCACACAGCCGTTATATTGTCGATAACTTCGCTGACTATTCGGAGCCGCGTTGCGGCACGCTAGTGCTATTTTCGTCGCGTCGACAGATGGAGCAGGTCTACGATGAGCTCTCCAAAGACTTGCAGAGCACTATTTTAATTCAGGGTCAGTTATCCAACCGTGAAATGGTGCGGCTGCACAAAGAGCGCATCGACCAGGGCCGCACCAGTGTCTTGATGGGGCTTGCCAGCTTTGCCGAAGGGGTCGATCTGCCGGGGGATTACTGTCGTCATGTGGTGATTGCCAAACTGCCGTTTGCGGTGCCAGATGACCCGCTGCACGAGGCGCTGTCAGAGTGGATTGAAGATCGCGGTGGCAACTCGTTTTTTGATATTTCTCTGCCGATTGCTTCGCTGCGCTTGATTCAGGCCTGTGGGCGACTGTTGCGTACTGAAAAGGATACTGGCACCGTCACTATTCTCGATAAACGCTTAATCACCAAGCGCTATGGTATGCAGCTGTTAAATGCACTGCCGCCTTTCCGCCGCGAGATTGGCTAACCAGTAACTTTTGGAGATAGGGAATCGATGAGCGACCGCTATAGTCAGTTGGCCAGTCTGTTATTCGAGGTTGAGAAAGAACTTCGCGATATGCAGCTGTGGGCGGAGCAGAGCCCACCCGCCGAGTCGTTGCTCAGCACCCAGCCATTTGCAGTCGACGTTTTAACGTTTACCGAGTGGCTACAGTTTATTTTTCTACCGAAGATGTATGCCGCGATTGAGACTGCGGCGGATTTGCCTGAGAGCTGCAGTATCGCGCCAATGGCAGAAGAGTTCTTTAAAGCCAGACAAACATCAGGGAAAACAGCCGGACAAGTTGATGCGAGATCAATTATCCGGCGTCTTGCTGCGGTAGATCGCTTTATTTGCGGTCGGTAACCGGGCGCTTGCGAGGTTTTCTAACCTCTGAGTCCTGACCGCGGTGCGCTTTGGGCTTACCCTTAAAGGCGGGTTTTTGACCGGCGCCAGCGAATTTGCCTTTGGCTGCGGCATCTTTTTTATCTTTAAACGCGGGCTTTCTATCCTTAAAGCCCGGCTTCGCATCGCGCTGCTCGCCCGCGGTGCCGTTATCGACACTAATTTTCAGTGGCTTCTGACAGACGCGCACCTTGTAGAGGTGGTCAAACAATTCTTTTGGCATGCCTTCAGGCAGGTCAACGGTACTGTGATCGTCATAGAGTTTAATATGGCCGATGTACTGCGCATCAATCTCGGCTTCATTGGCAATCGCGCCAACAATATTCTTCGGTGACACCTCATCATTGCGGCCTACTTCAATGCGGTAAGTGACCATCGGGATATCGTCTGCATCAGATTTGTCACGAGATGCGCGCTCGGGTCGCTCAGTGCGCGGCGCTTTGGCGCTGCGGTCACGGCTGTCAGGTCGCTCACGGCTTTCGGGTCGCTCACGACTTTCGGCGCGCTCACGGCTGTCACGCTTTGGGCGTTCTTTGCGGTCTGAGCGGTCGTTGGCAGTTGCTCTTGGCGTGTCAATGGCGACCATTTTGGGGAACAGCGGACGGTCTTTTTGTGCTTCATAGGCCAGAGCTGCAGCCAGCAAAGTCATGTCGATATCATTCTCAGCGGCGACTTCTTTAACCAGAGAGTGAAACTTATCCAGTTTGGTCGACTTACACATGCCCACCAACTGCTCTTTAAACTGAGTAATTCGCTGGCCGCTAACTTCTTCATTGCTCGGCAGATTAAACGAGCTAATCGGCTGACGAGTCGACTTCTCAATCGAGCGCAACATGCGGGTTTCTTTCTGGGTGACAAACATGATCGCTTTACCCTCACGACCAGCACGTCCAGTTCGACCAATACGGTGAACGTAGGACTCATTATCGTAGGGCACATCGTAGTTGATTACGTGACTGATACGCTCAACATCCAAGCCGCGCGCAGCGACGTCGGTGGCCACCACTATATCCAGCTGGCCCTTCTTTAAACGATTGATCGTGCGTTCACGCAATGTCTGAGTTAGGTCACCGTTAAGTGCGGCGGAGGAAAATCCACGCGCTTCGAGCTTCTCGGCAATTTCCAGTGTCGAGGACTTGGTACGCACAAAAATAATCATGCCATCAAATTGCTCAACATCGAGGATGCGAGTCAGGGCATCCATCTTCTGGTGCCCCTTAACCATCAAATGTGACTGAGCAATACGTTCAACAGTCTTCGTCTTGTTCTGAATGCTGACCACTTCTGCATCACCGAGATACTTGTCGGCAACACGTTTGATTGCCGGCGGCATCGTTGCAGAGAACAGTGCGCGCTGACATTCGGGTGGCGTTTTAGCCAGAATCGTCTCAACATCGTCGATAAAGCCCATGCGCAACATCTCATCGGCTTCATCCAAAATCAAACCTTTAATCTGGCTCAGATCCAAGCTGCGACGACGCAAGTGGTCGAGCATACGACCTGGCGTACCCACCACAACCTGTGCGCCGCGTTTTAAACCACGCAGCTGGCCACCAATATCTGCACCACCGTAAATCGGCAGAACATGGAAACCTTTAATATGTTTGGCATAGCTTTGAAACGCCTCAGCCACCTGAATCGCCAACTCGCGTGTCGGAGTCAGGACCAAAATTTGCGGT
>Ga0075467_10000309_pt1 | contig 37313 bp, 35 predicted proteins | sample DEB08_DNA_9_FD_75067 | JGI IMG/M metagenome (GOLD analysis project Ga0075467, IMG submission 75067) | Aqueous microbial communities from the Delaware River and Bay under freshwater to marine salinity gradient to study organic matter... | ecosystem: Environmental > Aquatic > Marine > Coastal ... | reverse complement strand
TGGCAGACCACGGTGTCTTCATTGGGGATACTGTTTCCGGCACCGCGAATACATCAGCGGTAATTTGGCGTGAACTCTCAGATGTAGGCATTGATCTAACTGCAGTGTGCAATGACCTTGAAGCCGACGGGGTCGCCAAGTTTGAGCAAGCATGGATTTCCCTTCTCAACACCGTCGAGGAGGCGCTCAAGCTTGCCCGACAATAATTACTCGAATCCTCTGCGCGATCCGGAGGATCAGCGTCTCCCCCGGATCGCCGGACCATGTGCCCTGATCCTTTTCGGTGTGACCGGTGATTTGAGTCGTAAAAAAGTGATGCCGGCAATTTACGATCTTGCTAATCGTGGCCTGCTGCCCCCCGGTTTTGCCCTAGTCGGCTTTGCGCGACGCGAATGGGACACTCAAGACTTCGCCCAAGTCGTGCATGATGCGGTTAAAGAACATGCACGCACACCTTTCCGAGAGGAAACGTGGAAACAGTTGGCCGCCGGAATCAGATTTGTTGACGGAGACCTCACCGATCCCACTTCATATCAGCGGATCTCCGAAGTACTTACCGATCTGGATAAGCAAATGGGAACAAGGGGGAATCATGCCTTCTACCTGTCGATTCCCCCAGGACTATTTCCTGCAGTATTGGAAAACTTGGAAAGTTCTGGGCTCGCAAATAGCCCCTCACCAACCTCGTGGCGTCGAGTGGTCATCGAGAAACCTTTTGGCCATAATTTACAGAGCGCGCAAGAGCTCAATAAGCTCGTAGACAGTGTCTTCCCCTCCGGAAGCGTGTTTCGTATTGATCACTACCTAGGCAAAGAGACAGTTCAAAATATTTTGGCTGTTCGATTTGCGAATGCGATGTTTGAGCCATTGTGGAACAGCAACTACGTTGACAATGTTCAAATCACAATGGCTGAGGACATTGGTATTGGTGGACGTGCCGGATACTACGACGGCATCGGGGCGGCCCGTGACGTTATTCAAAACCACCTCTTACAGCTTCTTGCCCTCACTGCCATGGAGGAACCGCTCTCCTTCAGCCCAGATGACGTAAGGGCCGAGAAAGAAAAAGCCTTGCGAGCCGTCACTGTCCCCAAAGACATTGGGGCTCATACTTCGCGTGGTCAGTACCAAGCAGGGTGGCAAGGCGGGATTCCCGTTATTGGATTTTTACAAGAAACGGGGATCGCTGCCGACTCGACAACAGAGACTTTCGCAGCGATGCGCCTCAATGTTGAAAACCGCCGATGGGCCGGTGTGCCTTTTTACCTACGTACAGGTAAACGACTTGGACGCAGGGTCACCGAAGTCGCGATCGTTTTCAAACGTGCGCCGCACCTACCATTTAGTTCATCATCCATTGAAGAGCTGAGTAACAACGCACTTGTTTTTCGCATTCAACCCGATGAAGGCGTTACCGTTCGTTTTGGTTCAAAAGTACCCGACACGAGCTCAATTCAGGTGCGTGACGTCACGATGGACTTTCAGTACGGTGATTCATTTGTTGACACCAGCCCCGAGGCCTACGAGCGACTGATTCTTGATGTCCTACTCGGTGATCCGCCACTATTTCCACGCCATGAGGAAGTTGAACTCAGTTGGAGGATCCTGGATCCGATTCTGGATTACTGGGCAACTCACGGGGCCCCTGATCAGTATGCCTCTGGTGGCTGGGGTCCTGCTTCATCCTATGAAATGATTGCTCGCGACGGACGAACATGGAGGCGGCCATGATCCGGCTCGAAGACACAAGTGGTGGCGCAATAGCGGCGGCTATTTCAGCTGAGCGCCACCGACAAGGTTCCCCGACCACCGGCATGGTGCTCACCATGCTGATCCTCACTGATGAGGAATATCAATCCGATGCGACATCGGGCGCTGTCTTTGCGGCTCGCCAACATCCGATGAGAATAGTAACTGTGATCCCTCGCCCGGGACGAGGTTCTCACTCACTCGATGCCGAAATAGCGGTTGGCGGCGATGACGGCCCCGGAGAAGTGGCTGTGCTGCGACTTCGTGGGGAGTTGGCTGAGCACGCTGACTCTGTTGTCATCCCTTTGTTGCTCTCAGACACTCCGGTAGTAGCTTTTTGGCCGTCCAATGCCCCCGCCATCCCTGCGGAGGACACAATTGGACATCACGCTCAGCGTCGGATCACAGACTCTGCCACCTCTGAAAAACCTCTTGAAGAATTAGTCCAACGGGGACGTGGCTACCGCCCTGGCGACACTGACCTTGCTTGGTCTCGCCTCACTCCGTGGAGATCTATCCTTGCAACTGCCTTTGACCAACCTATGGGAACCGTTACCGGCGGATTAATCATCGCTGAATCCAATAATCCAAGCGCCGCGCTTCTTGCCACGTGGCTCGGAGTGTGCCTAAACATTACGGTCACGGTCCAATCAATGGATGCTCCCGGGATTCAATCCGTGATTATCACGACCGAAACGGGCGAGATTGCGATCACCAGACCCGATGGACGCACAGCCACCCTTTCGCAAACAGGCACTCCTGATGCCCTGATTTCCCTTCCACGACGCGATCTGACCACACTGCTCAATGATGACTTGCGTCGTCTGGATCCCGATGATGTTTACGGCTGGGTAATTCGCGCGTACGCCGGAGATACGACGTGATACCTCAGCTTTTGGCGTGTGAAAGCGTCGTTGATCAGGTTCTTGAAATGCTCAGCTCTGCACTCATGGCAGCGGATCCATTGAAAATACACCACATTGTTCTCACAGGGGGTGGAGCTGGCACATCCATTAACAATAGGCTGGCTGATGTTGCGAGAAAAGTACCGGACGATACTTGGGCAAAGACACACTTTTGGTGGGGGGATGAAAGATTCGTAGAAACGAATTCACCCCGAAGAAATGACTATAGAATTGAATTGAGCCTTGGTGATTTTTACATTGAGAACAACGTACATCGAGTTAAGGCCGCCAACGAGGTTCCCAGTGCGTCAGTCGCTGCTGACGACTACGCACACAAACTTATCGAATTTGGATCGGCAGGTCGGCCACCACAATTCACATTCGTCATGCTTGGGGTTGGCCCCGATGGACATATCGCATCTCTGTTCCCTGACAGCCCGCAATTGCAATCAAGCGTGATCGCGGTGCCCGTGTTTGACTCCCCGAAGCCGCCACCCATTCGAGTAACGCTGAGTTACCCCACACTCAATAATTCACACTGCACTGTCTTGCTATTGGCCGGTGAAAGCAAACGTGACGCTCTGGCTGCAATTATGAAATCACAGGGGCAGGCGGAAAACACTCCGGCGCGTGGAATTGAAGCCACCGAACTTTATGCGGTGACGGACCTTTCAGTTCCCGTGTAACTTGTCGATTGCCTCTTGCAAGATAGCGGCGCCGTCTTTGTCAGAGCGGCGTTCTTTGACGTAGGCAAGGTGAGTTTTGTACGGCTCAATTTTGGGCGGCATCGGTGGATTCTCCTTGTCCGTGCCTGCAGGTAGACCACAACGAGGACAGTCCCACTCTTCCGGAATTTCCGCTTCAAGGGCAAAACTCGGTTTTGACTCATGACTCCGACTGCACCAGAAGGACACAAAGAAACGGGGCGCAGCTTCGCCACGTTCAGCCTCGCCCATTGGTCCTGCACCGACGCGACTACCACGAATTGCGCTTCCACCAGCCATTAACTACTCCTTCGAGACAACATAACTTTTTATTAACGAATCCGAGGTGTCGATAAAGTCTTATTTATGAACCGGTGCGTACAAGAAGGCCAACGGCAACAATGGATGCGGCCCAAATTAGACCAAGCCCAACCGTCAAACGATCCAGGTTCTTTTCCGCTACTGACGATCCGCCAACAGAAGAACTAACGCCACCACCGAAAAGATCCGAGAGTCCGCCACCCTTGCCGCGGTGCAGCAGGATCAGCACAATGAGCAAAACGCTTGTGATAATGAGAATCACGGCTAGGGCGATGGTCAGGGCAGTAAGCATTACCGGTTTCGGACCTTTCGATTATGAAGCAAAGATTGACTTTAGGATAGGCCCACTGAGGACTTACAGGTCAGCGGGGTGCATCCGATAGCGGATAATCCCAACGAACTCATCAGAGTCCAAACTCGCTCCACCCACGAGGCCTCCATCTACATCGGATTGAGCCATGATCGCCGCGATGTTGTCCGCCTTCACCGAACCACCATAAAGAATACGCAGGTTCTTCGCTGACTCAAGACCCCAGTTCTCCCCCACATGCTTACGGATCGCTGAGCACACCTCTTGGGCATCCGCTGGTGTAGCTACAGCCCCAGTTCCGATGGCCCAGACCGGTTCATATGCGATAACAAGTCCGGAAATCGCTTCCGGGCTTATTCCGGCAAGTGATTCAGAGACCTGTTCGAGCACGAAGTCAATAGTGTTGCCTGCCTCACGGATTTCCAGTGACTCACCGACACAAACTATGGGAACTATTTCGTTACTCAGGGCCGCTTGGGTTTTGGCATTAACGATTGTGTTGCTCTCCCCATGGTCGGCTCGTCGCTCACTGTGGCCTGTTAAGACGAAGGTGCAACCCAATTTGGCCAGCATTGCGCCGGAAATATCTCCAGTATGGGGTCCCTTTGCGTGCTGTGAAAGGTCCTGAGCGCCGTATTTGATGTCGTACTTATCACCCACGATCAAGGTTTGTACAGACCGCAGATCGGTGAAGGGTGGGATAACAGCCACTTCAACAGCGGCGAAGTCTGCCTCATCCAGAGCAAATGCCAACTTCTGGACTAACGCAATAGCCTCAAAGTGATTTATATTCATTTTCCAGTTGCCAGCAATCAGCGGCATCCGATCACTCTTTGCCATTTTCTATTTTCCTTCCAATACTGTTAGCCCGGGCAGTTTTTTACCCTCGAGAAATTCTAGGCTGGCGCCACCACCTGTACTAATGTGATTTAGCTTTTTATAGTCAACGTCCAGAATGCGAACTGCTGCAGCAGAGTCACCTCCGCCAATCACCGTAAAACCCTCCGAGGCAGCCATTGCCTGTGCGATAGCTAATGTTCCACCGGCAAAAGGTTCCATTTCAAAAACTCCCATGGGACCGTTCCATACGATGGTCGCAGAACCAGCAATTACCCGGGAATACAACTCACGAGTTTCTGGACCGATGTCAAGGCCCATCTGGCCTGCCGGAATGGCCTCACGATCAACAATCTGAGTTTCGGCATCTGGGGAGAAACGATCTGCAACAACGAAGTCGACCGGCAACATCAAATTGACGCCACGCTCAAGTGCTTGCGTCATGAAACCCTGAACATCGTCAACAAAATCAGGCTCCGAAATCGAATTCCCGATTTCATATCCCATTGCTAAAAGGAATGTGTAGGCCATGCCTCCACCGATGAGCAAGTTGTCAACACGAGGAAGGAGTGAATCGATGACACCGAGCTTGTCTCCGACCTTACTTCCGCCAAGAATGACCGTATAGGGCCTTTCTGCTCCTTCCAGCAGCCTTCCAAACACTTCACACTCACGTGAAACGAGAAGCCCCGCAGCGTTTGGCACAAGTTGAGCCAAGTCGGTCACAGACGCTTGCTCGCGATGAACCACCCCGAAACCATCACTAACAAAACCATCGGCCCAATCGGCCCAGACACTGGCTAATTGGACTCGTTGCGCTGGGTCCTTACTCGTCTCCCTTGGATCAAATCTGACGTTCTCAAGGAGGGCGACCTCACCAGTTTTCAGATTATTGATTACCGAGGTGTCACCGGCTGGATCACGGGAGAAAGCAACATGAGTGCCTAATAATTCAGACAGTCTCTGGGCAATCGGAGCTAACGAAAGTTCTGCAACAACAGTGCCCTTAGGCCGTCCAAGGTGGGCCAATATCACTACACGAGCGCCAGCCTCTCGCAATGCATTTATGGTGGGAAGTGCTGCGGTGATCCGTAGATCGTCGGTGATTTCCCCTTGGGCGTTCAGCGGAACGTTGAAATCACACCGTAGGGCGATCGTTGAATCTTTGAGTACCAGATCCTGCAAAGTGCGCACTAGAGCTTGGCACCAACGAAGGTCACAAGATCAACAAGTCGGTTGCTATAACCCCATTCATTGTCATACCAGCCAAGCACTTTGACCATGTTTCCGTTCACATTCGTCAAAGATGCGTCGAAAATACATGATGATGGATCCGTCACGATGTCTGAAGAGACTATGGGATCTTCGGTGTATTGCAAAATTCCCTTCAGTGGCCCGTCAGCAGCAGCTTTGACAACCGCATTGATTTCCTCTTTAGTAGCAGTTTTTTTCAATTCAACGGTGAGATCGGTCGCGGAACCCGTGGGAACCGGCACGCGCATAGCGTAACCGTCCAACTTTCCTTTGAGATGAGGCATAACCAGGCCGATTGCCTTGGCCGCCCCAGTACTAGTTGGGATCATGTTCAACGCAGCTGCACGCGCACGACGCAAATCGCTATGCGGGAAGTCCAAGATACTTTGATCATTCGTATACGCGTGAATCGTGGTCATGAGTCCACGTTCGATTCCGAATGCGTCATCGATGGCCTTGGCCATTGGAGCCAAGCAATTCGTCGTGCATGACGCATTTGAAATAATGCTGTCCGTGACCGGGTTGTATTTATCCTGGTTAACGCCCATCACGATCGTAATGTCTTCCCCCTTGGCCGGTGCAGAAATAATTACCTTCTTGGCCCCGGCCGTGATGTGCTTACGCGCCGACTCTGCATCAGTGAAAAACCCAGTGGATTCAACAACTATCTCGGCTCCGATCTCGCCCCAAGTTAAGGCTGATGGATCTCGTTCCGCGAAGATCGGAATTCGAACGCCGTTGACAACAATTGCCCCCTCCTCGGCTACCACCGTGCCGTTGAAACGACCCAAAATACTGTCATATTTGAGTAAGTGCGCCAGCGTCTTAGTATCGGTGAGGTCGTTAATCCCCACAATTTGAATGTCAGCCCCACTGACTTCAATTGCACGGAAGAAATTGCGACCAATGCGGCCAAATCCGTTAATTCCTACCTTCACCGAATCCTCCTCGTAAACTTTTTTGACGGCGCACGATTAGATTGTGCGACCCTGGACTAACCCGTTCTTTGCACCTGTTGCACGAATGCCGCTATTCGAGCGCTCATCTTAGCCGTTGTGATGTTACCAAAACGTTACGGCTGACCCTCGAGGGCTGCCACTGCCGCTTCAGTGTCTGGGATCCCCATTTCCTGCGCTTTTTTGTCTGCGAGCGCCAACAGTCGACGGATTCGTCCAGCTATGGCGTCTTTGGTCATGGGTGGCACGCTGAGGGCGCCCAATTCTTCAAGGCTGGCCTGCTGGTGTTCCATGCGCAAACGACCAGCCACGACGAGGTGGTCGGGGACTTCATCCCCCAAGATTTCGAGTGCTCTCTGAACGCGTGCCCCCGCTGCGACTGCCGCTCGCGCTGAACGCCGCAAATTTGCATCATCAAAATTAGCCAGTCGATTCGCGGTCGCACGCACTTCTCTGCGCATTCGCCGCTCCTCCCAAGCCATCATGGCGTCATGTGCACCTAGTTTGGTCAACATTGCACCGATGGCGTCTCCGTCTCGAATGACGACCCGATCGACACCGCGAACCTCACGTGATTTGGCCACTATGCCTAGTCGGCGAGCAGCGCCAACGAGTGCCAACGCTGACTCTGGGCCAGGGCAAGTAATTTCTAATGAGGAAGATCGACCAGGTTCGGTGAGGGAACCGTGTGCGAGGAAAGCGGCACGCCAAGCGGCTTCGCAATCACACATTCCGCCAGCAACAATTGCAGGTGGGAGTCCCTTTACTGGACGTCCACTTGCATCAACTATTCCTGTCTGGCGGGCCAAAGCCTCACCACCAACAACAACTCTGACCAAATATCGGGTGCCTTTTTTGATCCCGGTTCCCTGAACCAGCGCAATCTCACTTTCATGGCCATAGATGTCAAAAATGTCCTTACGCAACCGTCTCGCCGCCGAACCGGTATCAAGATCAGCTTCGACCACAATTGCGCGGTTGATGATGTGTAATCCGCTGGCGAATCGCAACATGGTCGACACTTCGGCTTTCCGGCAACACATCTTCGTTACGACAACTCTGCTGAGTTCGTCCTTCACTGCAGCGGTCATTGACATTACTTACTCCCTAATGCAATTGCGGCAAGGCGCAAGGCACGTGCTAATTTTTCCGGATCGTGAGTTGTTCCACTTGTCGCAACGTCAATACTAAACACCTTGGCCCCAATTCTGCTCGCTGCCTGTTCACAATCCTGTCGGTTCTCGACAAAGTTAGGGTCAACAATGATTCCGTCAAGCTCAATTTCAGGGAATAGTTTTTCCCACGAATCCAGATAGTCCACCGTGGTGTAACCAGATGTTTCGCCGATCTGCTCCGTCAGATTCATAATCAGCATGCGTTGCGCAGAACTTGTGATGATGGCCTCCCGAATACCCGGTACCAATAATGGTGGTACCACAGATGTAAACCATGACCCTGGGCCAAAGACCAACAGATCAGCTTCAACGATTGCATTAACGGCTTCAGCGCAAGCCGGTGGTTCCTCTGGTTCGATTTGAATCTGAGTCACGGTTCCCGAAGTCTTGGCAATCGCAACTTGACCGCTCACCTTTTGCAGTACATCAGCTTGCTCGGGATCGAGCCCAGCGATGGTCGCCACGATCTCAATCGCCCCAGAACTGCAAGGCAATACGCGACCTTGTACCCCAAAAAATGAGCACAGGAGGTCTAATCCTTCGTGTGTTGAAGCTCCTGCATTCCATAAAGCAGTCAGCAGAACATTTCCGACAACATGACCCTCTAAACCACTTGCACTTTCCTGGATGGATATACCCGTTTCTCTATCAGGAAACCGGTATTGCAGTATCGACTCGACATTTTCACCCGCAGCACCTTGTGGTAGCAACGCGGTGATCGCCATACGCAAATCACCCGGTGGCGCTACATCGAATGCCCGCCGAATTCTGCCGCTTGATCCCCCGTCGTCGGAGACTCCCACAATCGCTGTGAGATCTTTGATCACAGAGTCGGCGAGCAGCGATCTGCCTGCACGCAATGTCGCAAAGAGACCGTGTCCCCCTCCGAAAGCGACCACACTGCCAAGACTTTGATAGTCACTCACGGCCGAGATCCCGGTGAAAGACTGATGCTTTCAGCCCTGCTTCTCGCAACATGGATGCCAGTTGTTCGGTCATCGCGACACTGCGGTGTTTCCCACCGGTGCAGCCAACAGCCACCGTCACCAATCGTTTGCCTTCGCGCAGGTACCCTTCTCGCATCGTGCCTAGGAGATCTTGAAAGTGTGTCAAGAAACCCATGGCCCCGGGCTGTTCGATAACGCTCTGAGATACAGCTGAATCTTGTCCTGTTAAAGGCCGTAACTGTTCATCCCAGTAGGGGTTAGGCAAAAATCGAACATCTGCGACCATGTCGGCATCTACGGGGATTCCATACTTAAAGCCAAATGACAGGACCGTAACGTGAAAATCGGTTTCATTATTTGAGTCAAATGCCGCTTCAATCCTGCGTCGCAGGTCATGAACATTGAGCGAAGTTGTATCGATGACCAAGTCAGCTACAGCCCTGATGTCACCCAAGAGCTCCCTCTCACGCGCAAGTCCGTCGATTATTCGATGATCAAGAGCACCCTCGGCTTTTTGGAGCGGATGCGGTCTCCGTGAAGATTCGAAACGTCGAACCAGACTCTCATCGGTCGCTTCAAGGAAAACAATCGTGACGCTACCCACACGCGGAGTCACATCTGCGAGGACAGAACTCAATTGCGCAAACAAAGACCTGCTTCGAGTGTCGACGACAACAGCGACCTTTTTGATATCTGAACTTCGACTAGCCAATTCCAGCGCTTCCAAAAGCAAAGTTGGCGGGATATTGTCAATAACGAACCAGCCCAAATCTTCAAGGGCTCGAGCAGCTGTCGTCCGACCTGCTCCACTAATCCCCGTAAGGATGATCAGTTCAGAGTCTTGCAAGTCCGCGTCTGACACGCTTACACTCCTTAGTCAATTCACTCAATTACACCCTGCCAACACATGACATTACCGTTGGTGTCAAGCACCATCGGGATGCAAATTTTTCCAAATCACTTCCGCGGTCTTCACGCCAATACCCGAAGCCGCACCTAACTCAGCAGGACTAGCAGCGCGGATATTCTTGACCGACCCAAAGGTACTCAATAGAGACTTCATCGTGACGGGGCCTACCCCGGGTATTTCAGTAAGTTCACTCTTGAGTGCTGTCGCGTTGCGTCGTTTTCTGTGATGACCTATTGCGGCTCGGTGGGCTTCATCGCGTACTCGCTGCAATAAGTGCAGAGCGTGGCTGTTGCGTGGGAAGATGATGGGGTCGCTCTTACCAACTACCCATACTTCTTCCAATCGTTTGGCAAGACCGACCACTGGAATGTTGACACCGCAGTCCGACAGGGCCTTTGCAGCCGCTTTGACCTGACCCGCAGCACCGTCTATTACCAGTAGTGAGGGCTGGTAGGCGAAGCGCGCATTTTCCTGATCCGGTGAATTTTTAAAACGTCTGCTAACAACTTCATAAACTGAAGCTAGGTCATCTTTACGTTCGCCTTTAATAATAAATTTCCGGTAATCAGACTTTTTCGGTAACCCGTCTTCGAATACGACCAAGGATCCGACAGTTTCTGTGCCGGCCAGCGTTGAAATATCGATGCATTCAATCCTGAGCGGAGGTTCATGCAGTTCCAAGGCTTCTTGTAAATCATTGAGTGCCTGTGTTCGAACTGTAATGTCTGAACTTTTCTCTAGACGCGCCTTTATTAGTGCTCTTTCCGAGTTTTCAACAGCGGTCCCCATGAGCGCCCGCTTGTCACCGCGTTGCGGGATCCGAATATCCACTTTAGATCCACGCGCTCCGGACATCCACTCGGTTAGCGCAATTTTATTTGATGGCAATTGGGACAGGAGCACTTCTTTGGGTATTCCATCCGTGGCGATGTCGGAATAGACCCTCGTCAGTATTCGTTCGACGTAACCTGGCTCATCAAGTTCCTCGGTTCTCTCAATAACAAAAAAACGCTCCCCCGTGATACGACCAACTCGAACATGAATTATTTGCACTCCCACATGCAACTCGTCAAAGTGAAATCCCAATAGATCAGCATCGGTTGAATCTTCGAATACAACTGAATTTCTCTCCAGTACTTTCTCCAAAGCGATAAGTCGATCACGCCACTTTGCAGCCGCCTCAAAATCTTCATGGTCCGCGGCAATCTTCATTTGTTCACTAATGTTGTCTACAAATTCACGAGTTTGGCCACCTAAGAAGCGCATGAGCTGATCAACCAGTTCGCGGTAATCCCCGATGGATATTCGATCAACACAGGGTGCGCTGCATTTGTCGATATATCCGAGAAGGCAGGCTCGACCACTTCGTTTTGCCTGGTTGAAAACGCCATTACGGCACGATCGAACAGGGAAAACCCGAATCAACTCTTCCAAAGTAGATTTAATTGCCCAAACTTGCGTGTAGGGGCCAAAATATCGTGTCCCTTTTCGTTTGGCTTCGCGAACAACCGCCACCCTCGGGTACAACTCACCGACAGTAACCGCCAGGTAGGGATATGTTTTGTCGTCTCGGAAGCGCACATTGAATCTGGGCGAATATTCCTTGATCCACGAATACTCCAAAACGAGGGCTTCGACTTCATTTCCTACGGTTAGCCAGTCAACACTCGACGCTGTTGTGAGCATTTTCTGCGTTCTTGCATGCAATGAACTGAAATCCTGAAAATAGGAGTTCAGGCGAGACCGTAAATTTTTTGCCTTACCTACATACACAACCCGACCCTCTGGATCACGAAACCGATACACGCCAGGGTTTACCGGGATGCTCCCCTGTGCGGGGCGATAACTCGAAGGATCTGCCATCAGATATTACGTGGATTAGCCAAAACTGACTTTGGTTCCGTCGACGGCCACTGCCGCTGCGGCCAGTCCTTCAGTGGCAGGTCCTTGAATAACTGAACCGTCAAGAGCAGAGAACTTTGATCCATGACAAGGGCAAAAAATCTCATTATTCGAGACCTCACTTACCTTGCAGCCCTGATGTGGACAGATAGATGTGAAGGCATTGATCTCACCGGCCGTTGGCTGGGTGAGGACAACGGGTGGCTCGGCTACTACGACTCCACCACCAACGGGAATATCAGCAGTCGTGATCGAATCTGCTGACATGGTGACAGCTGTTTCATTGGCACAGGAACTTACGGAAACTCCAACAACTGCGAGCGCTCCTGTCACTGCGCCAGCCTTGAGTACATCTCGCCGTTTCATTGTTTTCCTCTCTAGTTTTTCAGTTTCATGTTCTTGAGAAATCTCCCGGTATGACTTGCCGCAACGGCCGCGATTTCCAAGGGTGTTCCTTCCGCAACGACCTGTCCGCCCCCCGACCCACCTTCGGGTCCCATGTCAATAATCCAGTCAGCTGATTTAATCACATCTAAATTGTGTTCAATTACGATGACGCTGTTGCCTTTTTCTACCAAACTTTGCAAGACGAGAAGTAATTTTCGAATATCTTCAAAGTGTAACCCGGTTGTCGGTTCATCAAGGATGTATATCGTTCGCCCCGTTGAACGCTTCTGGAGTTCAGCCGAGAGCTTGACCCGCTGCGCCTCACCCCCGGAAAGAGTGGGTGCGGATTGGCCCATTCTGACGTAACCCAACCCAACCTCGACCAAAGTCTTTAGGTGGCGTGAAATTGCAGGAATGGCCGCGAAAAATTCACTTGCTTCTTCAATCGGCATGTTGAGAACTTCAGCGATTGTCTTCCCTTTGTAGTGAACTTCAAGTGTCTCCCTGTTATAACGCGCACCATGACACACTTCACACGGAACGTAAACGTCTGGAAGGAAGTTCATTTCGATTTTCAAAGTGCCATCTCCGCTGCATGCTTCGCAGCGTCCACCTTTGACGTTGAAACTGAATCTGCCAGGTTGGTATCCGCGAACTTTCGCTTCCTGCGTTTCGGCAAACAGCTTGCGCACATGATCAAATACGCCGGTGTAGGTAGCGGGATTGCTACGCGGAGTTCTGCCAATTGGGCCTTGGTCAACGTGAACGACCTTATCCACTTGGTCGAGTCCTGTTACCCTAGTGTGTTTGCCCGGAACGACCGAGGCACCGTTGAGTTCGCGCGCCAAAACATTGAGCAGAACGTCGTTGACCAAAGTTGATTTACCCGATCCACTGACGCCACTGATAACGCAAAGATTTCCTAGGGGAAAGTCAACATCGACATTTCGAAGATTGTGTTCTTTGGCTCCTCGAACTCCAATCCACCCACGCTCTTGAGGTCGGCGCTGATCGGGCACCGCGATGCTGCGGGCGCCCGAAATATATGCACCGGTTATGGACCTCTTAGATTTTATGAGGTCTTCAAGTTTTCCACTGACAACAACTTCACCACCATGCTCACCCGCACCTGGACCGATATCTACTATCCAATCCGCCATTCGAATTGTGTCTTCGTCGTGTTCAACCACAATTAGAGTATTGCCCAAATCGCGCAAACGAATCAGCGTTTCGATGAGCCGCTCATTGTCCCGTTGATGTAAACCGATACTTGGCTCATCAAGTACGTAAAGGACTCCGGTCAAACCAGATCCGATTTGTGTGGCCAACCGAATACGTTGTGCCTCACCGCCCGCGAGTGTTCCAGCAGCCCGATCGAGCGAGAGGTAGTGCAGGCCAACGTCCACGAGGAACTGCAGTCGTTCATTCACTTCTTTGAGTACCCGGGCGGCAATGGTTTCATCGCGTTTGGACAGTTTCAGAGTTGCCAGCAGATCACGTGCTCCACTAATGGGCAACGCAGCGATCTGGGCAATTGAATGATCCGAGACCGTTACCGCCAAGGTCAAAGGCTTGAGTCGGCTTCCCTGACACGCTACACACGGAATTTCACGCATGAAACCTTCGAAGCGTTCACGGGATGAATCAGTGTCGGCTTCCGCATGTCGGCGGGCAATGAAGTTAACTACACCCTCGTAGGTTGTGTAATAGGAGCGTTGACGTCCATACCGGTTTTTGAACTTCACATGAAGTTCAGCGTCTGTTCCATAGAGAATCGCCTTTCGGTTTTTGGGACTCAACTTCGACCACGGGGTGTCCATGTTAATTCCGATTTCCTCGGAGAGGGCTTCAAGTAATCTTTTGAAGTATTCACTGACTGTTCCGCGCGACCAGGGGGCAATTGCACCCTCATTAAGCGAAGCTGACGGATCGGGGATGACCAACTCTTCATCGACTGCCCGCGTTACTCCCAACCCGGAACAGGAAGGGCAGGCGCCAAATGGAGAGTTGAACGAAAACGAGCGAGGCTCAAGTTCCTCAAACGACAATCCGTCCCGCATGCAGGCCAGATGCTCACTCAGGGTTAATTCCCGCTCCGGGTCATCGGCTGCGCGGTCCACAAAGTCCAAAGTCACATTTCCGTGTCCGAGCCCCAATGCAGTCTCCACTGAATCAGTCATCCGCTGACGGGACTCAGGATTCACCGTGAGTCGATCCACGACGACCTCGATGGTGTGCTTCTCCTGCTTCTTGAGGGCTGGCACGGCATCCAATGAATAAATCTCACCGTCAACACGAACGCGGGAGTATCCATCGGCTTGCAGTTGTTTAAACACCTCCAGATATTCACCCTTGCGCTCACGAATCAAGGGAGCGAGTACCTGAAATTTTGTCTTTGTCGGCAATTCGAGAATCTGATCAACAATCTGTTGCGGTGTTTGCTTGGCAATCGGGTCACCACACTCGGGACAGTGTGGCTTGCCGATTCGGGCGTAGAGCAAGCGAAGATAGTCGTAAATCTCAGTGATAGTTCCAACGGTAGATCGAGGATTGCGCGAGGTTGATTTTTGATCGATGGACACCGCGGGTGAAAGACCTTCGATAAAGTCGACATCAGGTTTGTCCATCTGACCCAGGAATTGTCGGGCGTAAGCCGACAAGCTTTCGACATAACGCCGTTGTCCCTCGGCGAAAATCGTGTCAAACGCAAGACTCGACTTGCCTGACCCCGACAAACCGGTAAAAACAATGAGGGCGTCACGTGGCAGGTCAACCGAGACGTTCTTGAGATTGTGCTCACGAGCGCCTCTAATAACTAACTTTTCCACTCTCACTCATTCCCGTGTAACCCATGCAACCCATTTAACGTGTCACTGATCGATTCGCAAGCGGCCCTAACCTTATTCGACTTTCCCCCACCCGGCTTCCTTGGGAACCCGACACCCATTCGACCTTGATGGTAAAGATCTTTGGGTATAGTCCAAATATGTATAACGGAAATACGCATGTAAATGGACCCGCGCATGTTCGCGAGTTGCCCAACCTAATCATTAGCAAAATTACCGTTGGCCCTTACAACAACAACTCATATCTGTTGAGATGTGCAAATACGGGCGCCGAGGTGCTCATCGATGCTGCAGCCGAACCGGATCGGTTGCTCACCCTCGTTGGACCGGGCGGACTGATGGGAGTGCTCACAACCCATGGTCATCACGACCACTGGGGTGCTTTGGCACAAGTTGTCAGCGCTACAGGCGCCAAGACCTTCGCGCCCGTCGCTGATATGGGCGCGATAGGCGTTCCCACCGATCAAGGGTTAGCACCCGGTGACGTTGTCACGTTCGGCGACATCTCGCTCAAAGTGTTGAGTACCGGGGGCCACACATCTGGCGCGAGCATGTTTTTCTATGACGATCCATTCGGGCATGGACACCTATTTTCTGGTGATTGTCTATTTCCAGGAGGTGTCGGCAAAACTTCAACACCCGAAGACTTCACAACCCTCTTCAACAGCGTTAAATCACAGGTCTTTGACGTACTGCCCGACACCACGTGGGTCTACCCGGGCCATGGCGCCGATACAACTGTTGGAGCAGAACGCGCCTCACTCGATGAATGGAAAAATCGAGGCTGGTAATACCTGCTAAAGCTCGTTCTCAGGGTGCTCATCCGTCAAACGACCAGCATGACCCCTAACCGTTGGATCACGTTTCACCTTGATCGACGATCCTACGAACACAGCAATTAAAACAATTGCGATGAAAATCAAACTCATATTTGTAGAGATCTTAGGAATTGCTTCATTTTTTTCATGAAAATATGTCAGGAACAACTTGATACCGATGAAAATCAAAATTATTGAAAGTCCCAGCGACAGATAAACCATTTTGTCCAACAGGCCACGAAGCAGGAAGTACAGCGCCCGAAGACCCAATAGTGCAAAAGCATTCACGGTGAACACCAAATAAGGCTCTTGGGTTACGCCAAATGTGGCAGGTATTGAATCGAGAGCAAAAAGAAGATCCGTGGTCCCGATAGCGAACATCACCAGCAGTAGAGGGGTGGCGACCCTAAGTCCATTTTCCTTAATGAACAGTGACGTGCCGTGATAGGTATCCGAAAAGGGGTAACGCTTGCGGGCAATTCGCACCATGAGATTGTCTTGGGGATCGGGATCTTCATTGCGGTGACGCATCAACTGAACGCCGGTCCACACCAGCAAGGCCCCGAAAATGACAAATGTGAATGAGAAATACTCAAGAGCGCTTGCTCCAATGGCAATAAAAATCCCTCGCAAAACGATTGCCAACGCGACTCCAATTAACAGTACACGTTGATGCAAATTAAATGGAACAGCAAACTGGGTTAAAATAATGATGAATACAAAAAGGTTATCGATACTCAGTGATTTCTCTACAAGATATGCTGCGAAGTATTCGGTTCCGAACTGCGAGCCCTGCCAGACATAAATAAAAATTCCGAAAGCAATGGCGATTCCCACGTAAAAAATTGAAGACCACAGAGCTTCTTTGAACTTGACGTCATGTGGTTTTCGCGTGATTGCAATGAAATCAATGCCCATGAGCAGCGCAATGCCAACGATCGTGACGAGCCAAAGCCCTAGTGATGTTTCCATCGGTTAATTAACCTCCGCCGATTGCATTCCGCGTAGTTCCTTTTTCAAATCCGAAATTTCATCTCTTAGGCGAGCCGCTAACTCAAACTGCAATTCCGCAGCAGCAGCCCGCATCTGCTCGCTTAGTTCTTGAATTAAGGCCACAAGATCCCCGCTGGGGGTGTGCTTGCGATTCTGAGATTTTTCAGCGATGACAAGTTTCGCCGTGTCCTCCTCTTCTCGCGAGAGCATATCGGTGATGTCGGCAATTTTCTTGCGCAAGGGCTGTGGATCTACGCCCATTTCCTTGTTGTAAGCCACTTGCTTAGCTCGACGCCGATTCGTTTCATCAATGGCCTTGGCCATGGACGGAGTGATTTTGTCTGCATACATGTGCACTTGTCCGTTAACGTTTCGGGCAGCTCGTCCAATTGTTTGAATCAAAGATGTTCCCGAGCGCAGAAACCCTTCTTTGTCCGCGTCCAGAATCGCGACGAGTGACACTTCGGGTAAATCAAGTCCTTCACGTAAAAGGTTGATACCGACAAGGACATCGAATACCCCCAAACGCAATTCACGCAAAAGTTCAACGCGGCGAAGGGTGTCCACTTCGGAGTGCAAATACTGAACCTTAATTCCATGTTCAGCCAGATAATTCGTCAGATCCTCCGACATGCGCTTCGTCAAGGTTGTTACCAGAACCCGCTCGTTTTTCTCGACACGAATTCGGATTTCATGGATGAGATCGTCAACTTGCCCTTGCGTCGGCTTGATCACAACCTCAGGGTCCACGAGACCTGTTGGTCGAATCACCTGCTCGACGACATCACCCTCCACGGCAGTGAGTTCATAAGGACCCGGTGTGGCAGATAAGTAGACAGCCTGCCCAATGCGCTCTTCAAATTCTTTCCATCGCAATGGGCGGTTATCCATTGCACTGGGCAACCGAAATCCATGCTCAACCAATGTTCTCTTGCGACTTGCATCCCCTTCAAACATGGCGCCAATTTGCGGAACGGTCACATGGGATTCATCAATGACTACTAGATAATCCTCAGGGAAGTAATCAATGAGACAGTTGGGTGGGCTGCCTGCTTCCCGCCCGTCGATGAACCTACTGTAATTCTCTATTCCCGAGCAGAAACCCACTTGTTGCATCATCTCGATATCAAATGTTGTCCTCATTTTAATTCGTTGTGCTTCTAAGAGTTTTCCTTGCTTTTCAAACTCAGCTACGCGTTCTTCCAATTCAATCTGAATATCTCCTATTGCCCGGGACATGCGTTCGGGGCCTGCGACGTAGTGGGTCGCCGGGAAAATGTACATCTCTTCATCTTCGGTAATAATTTCTCCAGTGACAGGGTGCAGTGTCATCATGCGTTCAATTTCGTCACCGAACATTTCAATTCGCACGGGGTGTTCTTCATAAACAGGAAAGACCTCTACGGTGTCGCCTCGTACTCGAAACGTTCCCCTGGTAAAGGCCACGTCATTTCGGGTGTACTGGATGCCGACGAGTGCGCGCAGCAATGCATCACGTGAGTATTCCTCGCCCACTCGGAGTCGAATCATTCGGTCTACATACTCCTGAGGAGTCCCCAGTCCGTAGATCGCAGAAACGGTCGCTACTACTAAGACATCTCTCCTAGTCAACAGGCTATTCGTTGCCGAATGTCGGAGCCGCTCAACTTCTTCGTTGACCGTCGAGTCCTTTTCGATGAAAGTGTCCGATTGCGGAACATAAGCTTCTGGTTGGTAATAGTCGTAGTAGGAAACGAAGTACTCAATCGCATTGTTGGGCAGTAACTCTCGAAATTCCGTAGCAAGTTGTGCTGCAAGAGTTTTGTTCGGAGCCATTACCAGTGTGGGACGTTGTAACTTTTCCACCAACCACGCTGTTGTTGCACTTTTACCGGTTCCGGTCGCACCCAGTAAGACGGTGTTTTTTTCACCGGATTGAATCCGCTTTGCGAGGGCCTCGATTGCTGCCGGTTGGTCACCTGACGGCTGAAATGGTGAAATCACTTCAAATGGAGCGACTGTTCTGGTCAGATCGGTTATGGGCCGCGTCACGTTCTCATCTTATGGGCCCGCTTCACAATCTCCTCCCACACAAATGAGCAGGCCTGATTGAACTCCTGTGGAGTACCGTTGTTGTTAATTATCCACGTTGCCGCAAGATTTCGCTCCTCGCGTGAACTCTGATTGTTAATCCGCGCAATTGCCTGCTCGGCACTCATGTCGCGATTGGCAACAAGCCGTTCGACTTGTCGATCGACGTCCAGGTCAATAACAACGACGGCGTCACAGATGTCAACCGAATTCGTTTCCACCAACAATGGCATGTCGTAAACCACAATCTCACTTGGATCCACGTCGGCTATGCGGGACAGCACCTCTGCTCGGATCTTAGGATGCATGATCTCGTTGAGTGCTGACAGCGAAGCTGTGTTACCAAAAACGATTTCGGCGAGGGCCGCACGATCTAGCGATCCATCAGATGTGAGGATTCCGGTACCAAACTTCGCGGCCAATTCACGGATCACAGGGGAATCTGGCGCGGTTAAGTTCCTGGAAATTTCATCAGCATCAATGACAACGGCGCCGTGCTGTAAAAAGCACGACGCCGCTGATGACTTACCTGATCCAATACCGCCGGTTAAGCCGACGATGAAAGGCATTTGGTGAGCCACAAAATTACTCTGTAGTGAGTTTGTCCCGAAGAGCCTGCAGTGCAGAGTCGTCCGCCAACGTGCCTTCACTCGCCGTTGACTCAGATGAGTAGGCACTTGCATCGCCCGACTCAACCGCAGCAGCTTGATCGGCTTCTTTCGCTTCGTTCATTTGCTTGCGATGCGCTTCCCAACGTGAATGTGCTTCTGCGTATTCACGCTCCCAATCTGTGCGCTGCTCCTCGAAGCCAACCTTCCATTCACCGGTCTCAGGATCGAATCCTGCGGGACCCGTGTAGTTTCCTGCTTCGTCGAATGCAGGAGCCATGCCGTACAGGTATGGGTCGAATTCTTCGACTGCCTGGCCGTCTGATGAATCATTTGCTTGCTTCAACGAGAGCGAGATACGACGGCGTTCGAGGTCGATATCGATGACCCTGACGAAAATGTCGTCATTCACCTGAACGATTTGTTCTGGCATTTCAATGTGACGCTCAGCGAGTTCGGAGATGTGGACGAGGCCTTCAATTCCTTCATCAACCCGCACGAATGCACCGAATGGAACCAACTTGGTGACCTTTCCGGGTACAACCTGATTGATTCCGTGGGTGCGTGCGAAGTGCTGCCATGGATCCTCTTGCGTTGACTTGAGCGAGAGGGACACTCTTTCGCGGTCCATATCGACCTCGAGCACTTCAACGGTCACTTCGTCGCCAACCTGAACAACCTCGGATGGGTGATCGATGTGCTTCCATGAAAGCTCGGAAACGTGGACGAGGCCGTCAACGCCACCCAGATCCACGAACGCACCGAAGTTAACAATGCTGGAAACCACACCATTGCGAATCTGTCCACGCTGGAGTTGATTCAGGAAGGTTTGACGGACCTGACTCTGGGTCTTCTCGAGGTAGGCGCGGCGAGAGAGAACCACGTTGTTCCGGTTCTTGTCCAGTTCAATAATCTTGGCTTCGAGGACTTTACCGATGTATGGCTGCAGATCACGGACGCGACGCATTTCCACCAGTGATGCTGGCAGGAAGCCTCGCAGGCCGATGTCAACAATCAGGCCACCCTTGACAACTTCAATGACCAAGCCTTCGACGACACCGTCTTCTTCCTTGATCTTTTCAATCGTGCCCCATGCGCGTTCGTACTGTGCGCGCTTCTTGGACAGAATCAAGCGACCCTCTTTGTCCTCTTTTGTGAGAACAAGTGCTTCCACACTGTCACCGACGCTGACAACCTCACTGGGGTCTACGTCGTGCTTAATGGAAAGTTCACGGGAAGGGATAACACCTTCTGTTTTATAACCGATGTCGAGGAGAACTTCATCTCGATCGACCTTGACCACAATTCCTTCGACGAGATCTCCGTCATTGAAGTACTTGATTGTGGCGTCAATTGCAGCGAGGAAATCCTCGGCGGACCCGATATCGTTGATTGCGACCTGGGGTGGTGTTGAAGTTACGGTTGGGATAGTCATGGAGAAAATGGCTCCGGTGGATTAGGTGTTGTGGGTGCCCAAGCGCCCTTTTTGTGAGGACACTAGGTCTGATCCTCGAGCGAATGAAGCCCCTGAAGCCTAATGCTTCACATATTCTCAATGAGCGGCGGCATCCCAGTTCAGCCCAGTTCCCACGTTTACGTCGAGGGGCACCAGCAACGAGGCCGCTGAACTCATTTGTTCCCGCACGAGCTCGCTCACCTGCTCTCGCTCACCCTGTGCCACTTCGAGAACCAGTTCGTCATGAACTTGAAGGAGGAGACGGGAATTCAATTGAGCATTCCGCAGGGCTTGATCCACCTTCAGCATTGCGATCTTCACGATATCGGCGGCACTGCCTTGGATGGGAGCATTGAGGGCCATCCGCTCAGCAATTTCACGACGCTGTCGATTATCACTGACCAGGTCAGGCAGTTTACGACGCCTGCCATACATCGTTTCGGTGTACAGCTTGTTTCGGGCTATTTCAACCACTTCAGCGAGATATGAACGAATTCCACCAAATCTACGAAAGTAGTCATCCATCATGATCCGGGCGTCTTCGGTTGAAATATCAAGTTGTGCCGCCAAGCCATACGGTGACAAACCGTAAGCCAACCCGTAGGACATGGCCTTTATCTGGCGTCTCATATCCGGTGTCACTTCACTCACGTCAAAAACCTTGCGAGCAACGGTGTTATGCAAATCCTCACCTGATTTAAAGGCTTCGATCAAGGCTTCATCGTGGGACAAATGAGCCATGATTCGCAATTCAATTTGACTGTAATCCGCCGTCAGTAAACATTCGTAGCCCTCGCCTACAACAAATGCTGCTCGAATACGTCGACCGGCTTCGGTTCGCACAGGAATATTTTGCAGGTTGGGATCGATTGATGACAGACGACCTGTTGCTGCCACGGTCTGACGAAATGTGGTGTGAATGCGGCCACGCGGATCCACCAGAGGAATAAGGCTCTCCACGGTTTGGCGCAGTTTTGAGTCCTCGCGCCACCTTAATAGGTGTTCGAGTAGCGGGTCATTTGTTTGGGCGAAGAGACTTGTGAGTGCTTCCGCATCAGTGGTGAATCCAGTCTTGATCTTCTTGGTCTTCGGTAGGCCCCTTTCATTAAAAAGGACCTCTTGCAATTGCTTGGGAGATGCGAGATTGAATTGGTGTCCCACTAGCTCAAAACTCGCTGCTTCAGATTGACGCATCTGGTCGCCAAATTCAATGGAAAGACTCTCTAAGGATTGAGAGTTCACCGCAATTCCCACATGTTCCATTTCCGCAAGAGCGATTTCCGTTGGAATTTCCATGTCAACAAGAAGGTCTGTTAAATGGAGTTCCGTGAGTTTCGCCGACAGGCTCAGTCCAAGTTCCCAAATGACTTGAGCCTCCTGTACCAAACCGGTATTGGCGTCACCTTCCCCAAACATGGATAATTGATCCTCTGGTTCATCCAGGCTTCGACCCAGTTCACGTTGCGCCAAGTCCACAAGTTCATATGATCGATGGCCAGGGTCGATTAAATAGCCAGCCAGCGCAGTATCCATATGGATCGTTATCTCACAAATGTCTATTCCTGAACTGGCCAACGCCCACAGAAGTGACTTTCCGTCATGGATCGTTTTCTCATTGGGGCATGTAGCCAGCCAATTCATGACCCTGGGCAATTCTTTTTCCGGGATCGGATTCAGCACGTGAACCTGTTTATTTGTACAAACAGCTAGTGCACTTACTCTGCCAGAGCCTCGGGTGAATTCACCGTGAACCGCAATCGAGACAGGTCCTTCCAAGGAAATCAAATCAGCTAACTCAGCATTGGGACAAAGCTCACGCTCTATGACCGGTGTCGAGGGGTTCTTAACAGCGGTTTGTTGCTGACCTCCAGTAGCCGCAATGGCACCTCGCAACTTTTCAACCCTACTCCGCAGTGCGGAGAATTGAAGAGTGTCAAAAAGCTGATACACGTCCGCCAAAGAGAACGAATTCCGGTCCAGTTGTTCCACGGTGAGTTCAAGTGGAACATCACGTACGAGTTCCGTGATTTGACGGTTGACCAGTAACTGGGCCAGATTTTCGCGAAGCGAATCCCCCACTTTCCCCGTCACGCTGTCAGCCTTTTCCACCAATGCACTCAAATTTCCATACTCATTGATCCATTTCTGAGCAGTTTTCTCGCCAACACCAGGTATTCCCGGGAGATTGTCACTCGGATCACCGCGCAGAGCTGCAAAATCTGGGTACTGCGCGGGAGTCAACTTGTATTTTTCCTCTATGGTTTCCTCTGTCATTACAGCAAGGTCAGAAACACCCTTTTTAGGGTAAAGAACGGTAACTAGCGGGGAAACTAGAGCGAATGAATCCCGGTCGCCGGTCACAATTTCAGTGACGAACCCAGCGGAACTGGCCTCGGTTGCCAGCGTCGCGATGAGATCATCGGCTTCATATCCGTCTTTTTCTAAACGTCGGATCGCCATCGCGTCTAACACTTCTTTGATTAACTCGACCTGTCCCTTAAATTCTTCGGGTGACTTGGATCGGGTGGCTTTGTATTCGGGGAAAATATCGGTGCGAAAACTCTCCCGGGAGACGTCAAATGCAACGGCCACATGCGTCGGGTCGAATTCCTTAAGCAAGTTGATCAACATGGAGGTAAACCCGTAGACCGCATTAGTTGGTTGACCGGTACTGGTGGAGAAGTTGTCAGCGGGCAGGGCAAAAAAAGCCCGGTAGGCCATCGAGTGTCCATCGATTAGCAGTAGTCGATTGGCAGCCACTATCTGATACTAGTTGCTCATAAACGCAATAGGATTTCTCACTATGTCAAACATGAGCGATCCACAATCAAGAGATATCACCGCTGAAGTTCAGTCGATTGGAATGGGTGCCCTCGGCGAGCGAATGGGTATCACTCTGGTGAGCGCATCAATTGATTCGGCAGGCTTGGCAACCATCAGTGCAACCATGCCGGTTGAAGGGAATACCCAGCCTTACGGACTATTGCATGGTGGGGCGAGCGCGGTCTTGGCGGAAACCCTAGGCTCAATTGCCTCGGGAATTACGGCCTTCAACCGAATTGGGGAAGGGACCTTGGTGGTCGGAATTGATTTGAACTGCACGCACCACAAAGCGGCCCGCGACGGTGTAGTTACGGGGATCGCCCAAATGATTAGCGCCGGAAACACAATCTTGTCCAGTGAAATTGTGATCACCGATGCCCAGGGAGAACGCATAAGTACATCCCGGCTGACCGCGATGGCACGTAAGCCGCGCACGTGACCTTTCGCAGGTCGATTCATAAGCCAAGTTGGCGCAAAGACTTACAAGTGCGTAACAATCAAGTTTTAATCATGAATACGCGTGTGCATCCCGACTCAATGACGGTAAGGTTCGCCGAGTCTCGCGGGAGCCTCGGGCTCTTGCGATACAACGCACGCCAATTGAATATTTAACTTTAACGTTCAACGATTCAGACCCGGAGGTAGCTACACGTGCTTAGACGCGTTCGACTCGCGCTGGGAGTTCTTCTTCTCACATCCGTCGCTTTTCTCGTTTCGGGTGGATTTTCCCCAGCCACCGCAGCAGACACGACAATCACAGGAACCCTGAGCACGCCGGCGGGCCTCCCTGTCACCGGGGTTGTTATCACCGCAATTGGACCTGACGGAGTGAGCGTTTCTGGCACCTCAGATGAAAAAGGGGTTTTCGTGATACCCCTTTCAGCCGGAGGCAGTTATACGGTGGAGCTTGATATAACGACCCTCCCTGAGGGAATCACACTCAATAACGAAGCCGATGCAAGCCGATCACTACTGGTGCTGGGTGGCGAGAAAAGAATTATTATTGGGCTTTCAGAGGGAGGCGAGTCGGGGATTGTCGCTGGCAGTTCCGGGACGGGTGAGCGTGTTGTTCAACTTTTTCTTGATGGAATCCTCTACGGACTGGTCATTGCCCTTGGTGCTGTCGGTCTGAACCTAGTCTTTGGCACAACCGGCTTGACCAACTTTTCTCACGGTGAACTACTCACTTTGGGTGCCTTTACCGCCTTAACCTTTAATACGGCAGGCCTCAACATCATTATTGCCGCTCCCATTGCGATAATTTTTGCTGCTTTAGTTTATGGGTGGGGTCAGAACCGGATTTTGTGGCGACCTTTGCGACGGCGCAAGACTGGACTAATAGCTGCCATGATCGTGAGTATTGGATTGGCGATTTTCCTTCGATACACACTCGTTCTCTTCTTTGGCGGGGCTCCTCAAAGCTACAAACAGTTCGCAGGACAGCCGGGTATTGCTCTCGGACCATTTAATACCACCCCAAAAGCACTTATACTTGGCGCCCTAGCAATTATTGCTCTCGCTGCAACGGTTATCTGGCTTCAACGCTCTCGAATTGGAAAAGCCACCCGAGCAGTTTCCGACAACCCCGCACTTGCCTCAGCAACAGGTATTGACGTGGAACGCGTCATCTCGGTCGTATGGATCATTGGCGCAGGACTGGCAGCATTCGCCGGCATCTATCTTGGATTGACTCAAAACACGGTCTGGAACATGGGACAACGCATTTTGTTAGTGCTGTTCGCCGCCGTCATTTTGGGTGGCCTCGGTACTATTTATGGTGCGATTGTTGGTGCAATGGTTGTAGGAATTTTCATTCAAATGACCACATTGTTCATTCCCACTGAAATGAAAACGGTCGGAGCACTGTTCTTGATGATTCTCATTTTGTTGGTGAGGCCTCAAGGATTACTGGGACGAAAAGAAAGGGTGGGTTGATCAGCATGGACTTTGGCCAAATTTTCACACTCACTATCACCCAAGCATTTGGTGTCACAGCACTGATCTATCTGTTCGCTGCGATTGGCCTCAACATCCAGTTTGGATATACGGGACTACTCAACTTCGGTCAGGTAGCATTTGTTGCTGCAGGCGCATACGCCGTTGGCGTTATTGTTCTCACCTTAGATTTGAGTCTGTGGCTCTCAATCATCGTCGCGCTCATGGCCTCAACGGTTCTGGCACTTTTGCTAGGTATCCCCACACTGCGATTGCGAGCGGACTATCTCGCAATCGTCACGATTGCTGCCAGCGAACTTCTTCGACTACTGGTGCGGTCAATTGCTTTCAAAGACGTATTCGGCGGGGCTCAGGGGCTCAATGGAAAACTTGGTCAAGAATTTCATGACCTCAATCCCCTGCCCGCTGATTTCACACTCCCGATCCTGAGTTGGAGCCGTCAGGATCTGTGGGTTGTAATTGTCGGCTGGAGCCTTGCATTGCTTTTCACCCTGTTCGTTTGGGGACTGGTCCGCAGCCCGTGGGGCCGCGTGGTCAAGGGAATCCGTGAAGATGAAGATGCAGTGGTTTCACTGGGCAAAAACGTATTTGTCTACAAATTGCAGGCTCTCGTAATTGGTGGTGGGATTGCAGCCTTCGGCGGTATTTTGTGGGCTGTCGCCAAGCAATCAGTTCAACCAGATACGTTCCAACCAGACTTCACCTTCTTCGTGTTCACCATTCTGCTGTTAGGTGGTGCCGCTCGAGTATTTGGTCCAATTGCCGGAACTGTGATTTTCTGGTTCTTACTGGCTGGCTTCGGAGAGGTATTGAGTTCGTTGATTAACAACGGCTACATCGACTTCCTCACGGCAACCGATGTGGGATCAATCCGATTTATGCTTATGGGCCTCGGACTGATGCTCCTCATGATCTTTAGACCTCAAGGAATATTCGGCGATCGAAGGGAGTTGGCACTCGATGCGCGCTGACACCGAAAACATGGCACCGGGTCGCGCCGCTGCATATGAGGCATTGCGCGATGTGGCTCGGGTTCCGGGTTCACCAAAACCAGATCCCATTGTGATCGCCGACCGCGTGAGTCGACAATTTGGTGGACTCAAGGCCGTCGATGTCGCCCATGTTGAAATTCAACGGGGCTCTATCACCGCCCTGATCGGCCCTAACGGCGCAGGCAAGACAACCCTTTTCAATCTGTTGACCGGTTTTGATAAACCAGATACCGGCGAGTGGACACTCAATAAAAAACCCATAGCAGGTAAGGCTCCGTATCGACTGGCCCGGATGGGAATGGTTCGCACATTTCAACTCACCAAAGCGCTCTCTCGCATGACGGTTATGGACAATATGCTGCTCGGAGCTAACGGTCAAAGTGGTGAGCGAGTCCTTAACGCTCTACTGCCCTTTACTTGGAGAGCCCAAGAGCGAGCAAACGCCGAGCGTGCCGTAGAACTCTTAAGTAGATTCAACCTCGATGCAAAAGTCGGCGATTTTGCCGGATCACTTTCCGGTGGCCAACGTAAATTGCTTGAGATGGCTCGTGCACTCATGGTTGGTCCAGAAATTGTGATGCTCGATGAACCAATGGCTGGGGTTAATCCTGCCCTCACACAGAGTCTCCTCGGTCACATCAAAAATATTCGTGAAGAAGGAACAACAGTTCTTTTTGTTGAGCACGATATGGATATGGTGCACGACATCAGCGACTGGGTCATTGTCATGGCCCAGGGCCAAATCATCGCTGAGGGTCCACCGGACGCCGTCATGAAGGACCCACAGGTCATTGAGGCCTATCTTGGCTCTCGCCACGGTAACGCACTTACAGCTGACGGCGCCTCGCTCACGGCCGACTCCCAAGGAGGAACCACATGACGTTTAGTGAACCCGCTGATCTCCCCGCAATCGATAGTCCTGATGGCGCCCATGAGTTTGAGTCGGAAATTGATATCAATGCTTCTCAGCGCACAGATGCATCGCCTGCAACTCCTGCTCAAATTCATGAGGCAGAGTCCCTAGGCGCGCTCATTAGGGCTGACAAATTAATTGCCGGCTACTTCCCTGGGGTGAACATCCTCAATGAAGCCGATTTGTACGCCCACGAAGGTGAGCTGGTGGGGATTATTGGGCCTAACGGTGCAGGCAAGTCAACACTGCTCAAAGCGCTGTTTGGCTTAGTCCATATCAATTCAGGAGCCGTCACCTTACGCACCGAGGATATTACCAACCTACGGGCAGACCAATTGGTAAAACGTGGTGTTGGTTTTGTGCCTCAAAACAACAATGTGTTCCCCTCCCTCACTATCGAGGAAAACATGGAAATGGGCGCCTTTCAGGACCCAAAGTCCTTTTCTGAACGATTTGACGCGGTTGTGGATCTCTTCCCCACGCTGGGCACTCGTCGCAAGCAGCGTGCAGGCTCCTTGTCCGGTGGGGAGCGTCAGATGGTTGCAATGGGCCGCGCTCTCATGATGGCTCCAAGCGTGCTACTGCTTGACGAGCCCAGTGCTGGCCTAAGTCCAGCCTTGCAGGATGAAGTATTCGTTCGGGTGAAGGAAATCAACGCCACTGGCGTCACCGTGATCATTGTTGAGCAAAATGCAGCGCGATGCCTGCAAATAGTCGACCGTGGTTACGTGCTAGACCAAGGCCAAAATGCCTACACGGGCACTGGACAATCTCTGGCTAATGACCCCAAAGTGATTGAGCTTTACTTAGGAACACTCGCGAAGGCATAAACTTCACTAAATTCGAAATGTCCCGATCCCCTTGTGGGGGTTGGGACATTTTTGTTGTCGTTGCGTAATGTACCTAGGAAGACTGTGGCCCCACACCTTTCGGTGCGGGGCCACAGCTTGAACTGCTAGCGAGGTGCTACTACGGCAGTGGGACCACTGCAGTCACTGAGCCGATTTCGGCAAACTCAGTGTTTGAGCTGTACTCATTGATGGAGATGGTGCCCTCGAGGAGATCACCATATTCGTTGAAGTCAACGCCTCCGGTGACACCCATGTAGTCGATATCGGTGCCTGCATCAAGCAGAGCAACGCAATCGGCGTAAGTGCTGCACACTTCGCCACCGTTACCGGCAACGTTAGGTAGTTCTGCTGCGATTTTCACACCGTCAGCACAGCCAGCCGCGTGAGCAGCCAGGGCGATTACCATGGTTGCATCATAGGACTGTGGGCCGTAACTGAAGTCAGTCAAGGCTGGGTCAAATGCAAGCAGGCGCTCGTTGAAGGTTGTCAAATCGACTGAACCTGAAGGAACTGTGCCGATTGTGCCATCCATTGTGCCGGCTGGGAAGTCAGCAAACGCGGTTGTGGAAAGGTTTCCATCAACGAGATATAGCTGAACGTCACCTGGGCCTACACCCTGCTTGATCATTTCCTGAACGAGCTTCACGGTCTCTTCGAAACCAATTACTGCAACGGCTTCTGGGCCAGCAGCCTTGATTTCGGCAACTTCAGCTTCAAAAGAAGGAGCAGCTGGATCGTAAAGGATGTCGCTGGTGACGGTTCCACCGGCTTCTGTGAAGTTCTTGACCGTTGCAGCTGCAAGACCTTCGCCATATGGATCCTGGCGAGCGATAACCGCCAACTTGGTGACTCCGGCGTCGACTGCGCTCTGCGCAATTACGGCACCCTGAAGCACGTCAGACGGGGAGTTGCGGAAGTACAGACCGTTGTCCGGGTAAGTGGTCAACGCTGGAGCCGTGTTAGCTGGTGAGAACTGAACAACTCCGTTGGAGGTGATCTTGTCGATTACCGTGAGGGACACACCCGATGATGCGGCACCGATGATTGCATTCACGCCCTGTGCGAGCTGGGAATCAACCGTCTGGCTTGCAATATCTGTGGTGGTGTCGCCTGAGTCACCCTCAATATAGGTAACAGGTGAGCCGAGAACGCCGCCTGCAGCGTCGATCTCTTCAAGAGCTAATTCAACGCCTGCGAATTCAGGTGGGCCGAGGAATGCAAGGTCACCTGTCGCTGGGAGCATTGATCCCAAGACCAAAGAGGTGCTTGTGCACTCGTCTGCTGCTTCTTCGGCTGTTTCTTCGGCTGTTGCCTCGGCTGAGGTTTCTTCTGCGGTTGCGCTGGCGGTGGTATCTTCGCTGTCACTGCTACAAGCAGCTAAAGCGAGGGATGCCGCACCCAACACAGCCACGGTCTTAAGGACCATAGTGCGCTTCATGCATTCTCCTTGAATAAACGAAAGTAACAGCGTGTGCTGTGACTATTTTCAGGCCGGTTACCCGAACCCGGTGCCTAGACTATTTGAATCGAACGCTCAATCAAAGACTCCGGACCACAATTTCCGACTTCGTGATAGGAATGTGACCTGTGTAACACTGATGTAACTCGTTACAGGGACGTTTCATCCGATTTCTTCGTGATTTTCGCCGATACTTCCGCAATGGTAAGCCGTTGATCCATCGCTGCCTTTCGCAAAAACTTGAATGCGTCATCCTCGCTCATTCCGGTGGATTGCAGGAACTCTTTTGCCCGATCCACGACTCCAGCAGCATGATTTCGGTTTCTCAATCGCTCCAATTCGGCATTCAAGTCCATGAATTGCCGCCAGCGGGCACAAGCGAGAACTAACGCCGCTCGCACCTCGACTCCAGTGAAGGGCTTAACCAAGTAGCCAAAGGTCCCCGCTGCAGCCGCGCTGGTCACGAGGTCGGCCTGCGAAAATGCACTTAAGAGCACCACAGGAGCCAACTCCTGGGAGATGATTTCCGTAGCGGAACTTATCCCATCACGCACTGGCATTGAGATGTCCATTAAGACAATGTCTGGCCTTAACGCTTTAGTAGCGTCCACGGCTAACTGGCCATTGCTCACGGAACCGACAACGTCCATGCCGAGTTCTACGAGAGTTTCCGCGAGGTCAAGCCTGATCAGCGTTTCATCTTCTGCAATCAACACGCGCAACGCAGGGAAAGAACCATCAATGCGTGGCTCCACTTCATTGCGCATAGGGCAAGGCTAAGGCTTCGAGGTGAATCGGTAAGGTTATGCCCCCTAGCCCCGGTATCCCAACCGGTAGAGGAAGCGGTCTCAAACACCGTCCAGTGTGGGTTCGAATCCCACCCGGGGCACATAATGCGGATATGGATTTGCGCACCAAGTTTGTCGCAGCTGCCTGTTCGTTTGTCCTGATCGCAGGAATAGCCGGTTGCTCGAGTGGATCAGACGTAGTTCAAACCAGTGACCTGGGGGATCGCTTTGAAGCACCGAACCCAACCGATGACCTATTAGATGATGGCTCGGGCAATGAACTCGAAGTGGGAAGCGACTTAACTCTCCCGGATAATTGGCCACAAGGGATACCGACACCCAGCGGTACTCTGATTGCTGTCTCCGTGATCGATGAACGCACGGCAGTTGCCACGTGGATTGTCGAAGGTGATGTATTCACGGCCCAAGCAAACTTTCTTAATGAATTTGATTCAATGTTCACAGTCGAGCCCCTTGAAGAATTATCAACAGACACGATTTCCGTTTTCGGCGCCATAGGCAATGGCTATGACATTACGGTTAGCGCGACTCTGGGTGAGGAATCAAGCGACCCTGGAGAAATAACCCTGCTGGTCAATCCAAGCCTCTAACCAGTTTGGGTTGATGAATCCAAGGTACGTGAAACCGCTCCCAAAACGCCGTGCACAAATGAGCTGGAATCATCCGTTGACAAACTTTGCGCCAATTCCACTGCTTGGCTCACAACAACTGCGTGCGGGGTCTCTGGCATGAACAACAACTCAGCAACAGATACTCGTAATATCGCTCGGTCGACGCCGGGCATGCGTTCCAGGCTCCACCCCTGAGAGTTCGCGGTTATCTCGCTATCTATTTGCGATTGATTCGACGCGATGAAATTCACTAGTTCAACAGCGTACGTGTTGAGTTCGGGGTCTCCTTCACTCTCGCGCCGACGAACATGCTCGCCCAACACCATTAAAATCGGTACCTCTTTTGACTCGGCCTCGAAGATAATGTCCAAAGCACGCTTGCGGGCTTTACCGCGAGCTGACATTAGTCGTTCACTCGACCAAGATATGAACCATCGCGCGTATCCACTTTGACCTTCGTGTTGGAATCGATGAACAAAGGTACTTGAATTTCAGCACCGGTCTCTAGCGTGGCGGGTTTGGTCCCACCACTTGAGCGGTCTCCCTGCAGACCTGGCTCCGTGTACGTGAGCATGATTTCAACGGATGCGGGAAGGTCAACAATTATGGGATTTCCCTCGTGAATGGCGACCTGAACTGTTTGGTTTTCCAAGAGATACTTGGAACTTTCTCCCACAATTGAATCAGGCACTGGGAATTGTTCAAAGGAATTATTGTCCATGAACACCCAACTATCCCCATCACGGTAAAGATATTGCATATCTCGGCGGTCAACGGAAGCCGTCTCTACTTTGACCCCCGCGTTGAATGTTTTATCAACCACCTTGCCCGTGAGTACATTTTTCAACTTGCTTCGGACGAACGCCCCGCCCTTGCCTGGCTTCACATGTTGAAAATCGATTACCGTCCACAGCTGTCCGTCAATATTGAGAACGACGCCATTTTTCAAGTCATTACTGGTTGCCACCAAGGTGCCCTATCTCTATTTCAAACACTAATCGAATCAAACTACTGATCGAACGATTTCTAGCCAATGTGACGGCAGCATAAATACTCCCGAAATTGCATTAGGCCTTGGACAACAATAGTCGCGAGAGTGCTTGCAGGGCCAACAGGTATGAGTCCACACCAAAACCGGCAATCACCCCGGTGGCGCTAGGCGTAACAACTGAGTGGTGTCGGAACTCCTCACGGGCACCCGGGTTGCTGATATGAACCTCGATTAGTGGCTCACCCAGCATCGCGCAGGCATCTGCGATGGCATAAGAGTAATGCGTGAATGCTGCTGGATTCATGATCACGGGCAATTGTGAGTCGGCCGCAAAATGTAACCAGTCAATAATCTCGCTCTCGTTATTGCTTTGGCGGATATCAACCTCGAACCCCAGCTCAAGTGCCTTCTCTGAGATAGCACCTGTAAGTTCAGAATAAGACAGGGTTCCGTATACATCGGGCTCTCTGCTGCCCAGTCGATTCAGATTCGGTCCATTAATGACCAAGACCCGATGCACCATGACCCAACCTTACTGAATCATGAAACGCAATTGCCTAAGACAGGTTGCTATAGGCCGAAAAAAGAAGCGAAGGATCGGGTCCTTCTAATATGGCTGGCTTTCCGATGCCATCGAGAACAACAAATCGCAAGAGATCCCCTCGAGCTTTTTTGTCCACTTTCATCGTCGAGAGCAGTGGCTCCCATCGCCCGGCTGGATATGTCGTGGGAAGGCCGATTACTTCGAGAACATCTCGGTGCACCTGAAGGTCGGCGTCTGAAAGTCGACCAGCGATATTAGCCAACTCCGCGACGAACATGATCCCGACGGAAACGGCGGCACCATGGCGCCATCGGTAATTCTCAAACTTCTCCACGGCATGCCCAAACGTATGACCGTAATTGAGTACCTCACGACCCAGATCTGGACCACCCTGCTCGGTAAAATCTCGGGAGACTACAGCTGCTTTTACAGCGATCGCACGTTCAATCAAGGAAGTAACGATTTCTTGTTCAGGGTCGAAACAGTTTTCTCGCTGGGACAAGATGGTTTCCAAAATACTGGGATCACTCGTCAAACCGACTTTGGCGACCTCAGCCAAGCCGGCACGCAAATCATTTTCGGGCAGTGAGCTCAATGCATTAACGTCAATGACGACCCGGCTTGGGCTGTGGAATGCGCCCACAAGATTTTTTCCTGCATCTGTGTTGATACCCGTTTTACCACCGACGGCTGCGTCTACCATCCCAAGCAATGTTGTTGGGACTGCAATCCACGCGATACCCCGCAACCAGGTAGCGGCAACAAAGCCTGCGAGATCTGTTGTGGCTCCCCCACCCAAACCGATGATCATGTCTGATCGCGTGAACTCCGAGGTACCCAGAGCATTCCAACAGTATTCAAGTACCGCTGCTGTTTTGGAATCTTCCGCCTCAGGTACTTCGATGAGAACGACTCGACGACCTGACCCTTCCAATTCAACTTGAAGGGACTCAGCGCTCACCCGAAGCGCTATTGGGTAAATAATCCCTACGCGAGTGGCCGTCGATACTGCTTCATTCAATTCACCAAGAAGGCCTCGGCCAATGTGTACGTCATAACTGTGCTCTGCGTTCACGGTAATACTTAGCATTCGACACCATTCGTCAGTAGGTCGGAAATCTGCTCGGCCAGTTGCTGCGGATCCAGAGTGTTTGCATCAATCCGATACGTGGCAAGGCTTGAGTAAATTGGGGTTCGCGTTTCCAATAGAGAAACAAGATTTGCCCGCACATTTCCCACCAGTAAGGGTCGGGGTGCCGAAAGCCCAGCTCGGCGAAAGGCAACTGAACTACTCACTTCAAGCCAAAAAATAGGAGCATTGCTCTCCTTCAGTTCCCTCGCGGTTTCCGTATTCATTACAGCGCCTCCGCCCAAAGATAAAACGCCGCTAAATCCGCTGAGTGCCCGAGTGATGGATAGATGCTCCCAATCACGAAAAACCGTCTCACCTTGATTGACAAAAATGTCCGAGACACTCTGCCCATGTTCAGCTTCAACAAGTTGATCTGAATCAGCAAATTCACAGCCGAGCTCACGCGCAAGAATTTCACCTACCGTGGTTTTGCCGGCACCTGGCGCGCCAATCAGAATTGCTCGGGGGGTCATCGAAAAACCTAGTTGACCAATGGAGCGATTTTGATGTTCATATTTTCGAGGTAGCTCGCAATATTGCGTTGACATTCACCCAAAGAGTCCCCACCAAATTTGTCTAAAATCGCCTCGGCAAGTACCAGGGCAACCATTGCCTCAGCAACGATTCCTGCAGCGGGAACCGCACAGACATCAGATCGTTGATTGATGGCGACGGCAGTTTCACCCGTGGTCGTGTCAATAGTTTGTAGTGCACGAGGGATTGTGGATATCGGTTTCATCGCTGCGCGGACTCGAAGCATTTCTCCTGTGCTCATACCGCCTTCAGTGCCACCAGATTTTCCGGAACCTCGACGGACTTCGTCACCGTGAGCAAAAATCTCGTCTTGGGCCAGTGACCCTCGCATGGCGGCGAGATCGAAACCGTCACCCACTTCAACACCCTTAATAGCCTGAATTCCCATAAGTGCGGCAGCCAACTTGGAGTCGAGTCGACGATCCCAGTGGGTGTAACTCCCCAAACCTGGCGGTAAACCGATGGCTACCACTTCAACGACCCCGCCCAAAGTGTCGCCATCACGGTGGGCTGCACCAATTTCCTCCTCCATCAGAGCACTCGCCTGTGGATCAATACAACGAACCGGGCTCGCGTCAATCACCTCCATTTGATCAGGAGACGGAGGCGCACCCGTGTAGGCAATCGCACCAATTCGAACCACATGACTTACCAAGGTGATTCCCGCGACCTGAGCAAGAAATGCGCGGGCAACTGCGCCCAGTGCAACCCGAGCAGCAGTTTCGCGGGCGCTTGCACGTTCCAATACCGGCCGCGCATCGGTGAAATCGTACTTCTGCATTCCGGCGAGGTCCGCATGTCCGGGGCGAGGTCGGGTTAATGGCGCATTGCGGGCCAATGCGTCCAGGATCTCCTGATCCACGGGCTCGGGGTTCATAACCGCTTCCCATTTAGGCCATTCGGTGTTGCCAATTTCAATTGCAATTGGCCCACCCAATGTCTTACCGTGTCGAACCCCACCAAGAAACTTGACATCGTCTTTCTCAAATTTCATGCGGGCTCCGCGACCCGTGCCGAGTCTGCGACGGGCTAGATCGCGATCAAGGTCACCAGTTGTGATGTGGAATGAAGCAGGAAGCCCCTCGATGATCGCGGTCAATGCCGGCCCATGCGATTCACCAGCGGTTAACCAACGTAGTCGAGACACCATGCCTCAATACTGTCAGATCCAAACTACGCTCCCGCGCTCACACCTATGGCAAGAAGGCCCGATACCAGAACACCGAGCGCCATGAACGGACCAAAGGGCACATCGCGGGTCTTTCGACGGATAAACATGAGAGGTAGTACCCACAATGCGGCACATGCAAATGAGATGAGTGAGCCCAAATAGAGATATGACCAGCCCAATGATCCTAGATACAGCCCGACAACCGCTGCGTATTTAACGTCGCCCATGCCCATCCCTCCCAGAAAATGGATGACCAGATATACGAGGCAAGCTATAAGTGATCCTAAAAGGGAAGAAACAAGAACCTGAAAGTCATTCTGGGTGAATGCAATAAAGGTAAATCCGACAATGCCGCCAATGTAGGTGACCAAGACCAAGATATTCGGCAAACGGTGCTCTCGGAAGTCAACCAATGACAGTTTCAACGCGGTAATGAAAAACCAGACCCAAGTCGCAAGATATGCAAAAGAACTCCACGTGACCATGTGAGAATTGTTGTTGCGAAAATACGACTTCCCAAATCTAAAAATCAGCCTGTGGAAAACTCCTTGGGGAGTGCGGCACGCATAACTTCAATGGGGGCCTGCTCTCCAGTAAAGAGTTCCACCTGAGCCCAGGCTTGCCAGAGAAGCATTTCGACTCCGCTCAGGACTTCACCACCATGATGCATTCGCCAATATCCGGCCAGCTCACTTGGCCACGGATTGTAGGCGATATCAAGAAGGACCGAAAGTTCCTGCTCTTTCTTGAGCATGCCAATAATCTGCTTCTGCGCGGAACTGGGGACAGTGCTGATCACGAGATCTCCAGCCAACACGATCTCCCGCTCTAGGTGCACAGTGTGAAAAATGACCCCCAGCAATTCACTTTGGTCGCGAAGCAGTGAAAAGGCTGCCTGGTTGCGTGCGTAACAGGTGATCTCGGTCACCCCTAATTCGGATAGTGCGCTCAGCGCACTGCTCGCTGTTGCTCCCGACCCAATAATCGAGGCTGAATCAATATGGGCAAGGTTGGCGTACTTGATAGTTTGTACTATCCCGAACACATCAGTATTTTCCAATGCCCAGTCCTGATCTAGACCTCGATACACGGTATTGGCGCATCCCGTTTGAATGACGAGTTCCGATTGATTCTTGATGAATCCCAGTACATCTCGTTTGAGTGGCATGGTCAGTGAGTAACCCATTGAATTGCTGTCTAACTCACCAAGACGTTGTGCGAGCATTTCAGTCGCGGTATCAATAGCCGTGTAGTCAATGTCCCGCCCGAGTGCTGCGTATGCCGCACGGTGAAGTGTCGGTGAGAGCGAATGTGAAATCGGCGAACCGAGAACGGCAGCTTTCAAACTCATTGCGAACAACTCATCGCGCATCCAAATA
>Ga0075467_10000308_pt1 | contig 37327 bp, 36 predicted proteins | sample DEB08_DNA_9_FD_75067 | JGI IMG/M metagenome (GOLD analysis project Ga0075467, IMG submission 75067) | Aqueous microbial communities from the Delaware River and Bay under freshwater to marine salinity gradient to study organic matter... | ecosystem: Environmental > Aquatic > Marine > Coastal ... | reverse complement strand
TTACTTGCATGACCAAGATCAAGCCGTGCGGCACGCCTTTCGGGTGGCGAGCGGCCTGGATTCAATGGTTTTGGGTGAGCCACAGATTTTGGGGCAGATGAAAGGCGCGGTTCGCGCGGCCGAAGAGGCTGGGTCGCTCGGTACGCTTTTGCATCAATTGTTTCAGCGCACGTTTTCTGTTGCCAAAGAAGTGCGCAGCACCACATCAATTGGCGAGCAGTCGGTCTCTTTGGCAGCCGCCGCTGTGCGTCTGTCTGAGCGCGTGTTTGGTGACCTGTCCCAAGCGCGGGTGCTGTTTATCGGCGCCGGTGAAATGATCGAACTGTGTGCCACCCACTTTGCGGCTCGCCAGCCCAAGAAAATAGCGGTTGCCAATCGAACCATTGAACGCGCCGATGTGCTTGCCAACCGATTCAATGCCAGCGCCATGCGCTTGGCTGATCTCCCCGCGCAGCTCGCCTCTTTTGACGTCATCGTATCCTGTACGGCCAGTACCCTGCCCATATTGGGCTTGGGCATGGTTGAGCGTGCGTCGCGCGAGCGTCGTCGCTTGCCGATGGTCATGGTGGATTTGGCCGTGCCTCGTGACATTGAGCCCGAAGTCGGCCGCCTAGACGACGTTTATTTGTACTCCGTTGATGACCTCGGTGCGGTGGTTCAGTCGGGTGCACAAGCGCGTCAATCAGCGGTTCTGCAAGCTGAGGCCATCATCGACTCGCGAGTTCGAAGCTACATGCATTGGTTGCAGTTGCGCTCCACCGTGCCGATCATCAAAGGTCTGCAGGCGGGTGCGCAAGCCATGCAGGGCCACGAGCTTGAGCGTGCCAAACGTGCTTTGGCCAAAGGTGAATCACCCGAAATGGTGATGGAACAACTCGCCCATGCCCTCACACAAAAGTATCTGCACGGTACTTTGGCCGCTTTGCACCAAAGTGAGGAGGCCGAGCGTCAACAACTGCTGGGTTGGTTGCCTCGATTGTTTCCCTCGCGCGACGGCCGCCGTTAGCGGCGCCAAGCTCGCCACTCGGCTATGCGTGGCCTGTTCGACAATAGTCTCTTTCACGACTTTTCCCTTTACCGACTTGCCAGTGCCCAATTCCTATGAAATCTTCCATGCGTTCGCGCCTTGAACAATTGCAACGGCGGCTTGAAGAGGTTGATGCCATTTTGTCGCAACCTGAAACCGCCAACGACATGAAGCAATTCCGGCAGCTCTCACGCGAGCGCTCAGAGCTCGAGCCCGTGGTAACGGCGTTTGACAGCTATGTTCATACAGAAACCGCGCTTAATGACGCCAAAGTGCTCTTAAGCGAACCCGACATGAAAGCCATGGCGCTTGATGAAATTGACACCTGTCGACGACAGCTTGAAGCCCTGGAAAGTGACCTGCAATTTCTGTTGTTGCCTAAGGATCCGGATGATTCACGCAGCGTTTTTCTGGAAATCAGAGCTGGCACTGGCGGCGATGAGAGCGCACTGTTCAGTGGTGACCTCTTGCGCATGTACAGCCGCTTCGCTGAGAGGCGGGGCTGGCGGGTTGAGCTGATGTCAGAAAGTGAGGCAGAAGTTGGCGGCTACAAAGAAGTGATTGTGCGCATCGAAGGTGAGGGCGTCTACGGTCGTCTAAAGTTTGAATCGGGTGCACACCGCGTGCAACGCGTGCCAGAAACCGAGTCACAAGGGCGCATTCACACCTCTGCTTGCACCGTGGCCGTGATGCCAGAGGCTGACGAGCAGTCAGAGGTGAATATTCAGTCTTCAGACCTGCGCATCGACACCTACCGGGCCAGTGGTGCTGGTGGTCAGCACATCAACAAAACAGACTCAGCCGTGCGAATCACACACCTGCCCACAGGTATTGTGGTTGAGTGCCAAGATGATCGCTCGCAGCATCGCAACAAAGACAAAGCCATGCAAGTGCTCGCGGCACGCATCAAAGACGTGCAGCTGCGCGAGCACCAAGACAAAGAGGCTGCGCAACGTAAAAGTTTGGTGGGCTCTGGTGATCGCTCTGAACGGATTCGCACCTACAATTTTCCGCAGGGCCGCATCACCGACCACCGCATCAATCTCACCTTGTACAAACTACAAGCCATGATGGAAGGCGACCTTGACGAGCTCACGGGAACACTGATTGCAGAGCATCAAGCCAATCAACTCGCCGCTTTGGCTGATGTCGTCTGATCAGGCGCTGACGGTCAAGGCATGTTTTGGTCGCAAGCGTTTGCCGCGCCTGGAGACTGGTTTGCTGCTGGCCCACGTATTGAGACAGCAGCGAGAATGGCTGTTGGCGCATGACGACCATGTCCTGTCCAGCGCAGAAGCGTCTGAGTTTCTCGCTTTGGAAAATCGCCGATGCCTGGGTGAGCCGATTGCTTACCTTTTGGGCCAGCGTGAGTTCATGAGTCACTGCTTTACCGTGGGTCCAGACGTTTTGATTCCCAGGCCAGATACAGAGTTATTGGTAGAAATGGCCTTGGCATCGATTGCGAGCAAGGTTGCGCCAGCTGTGCTCGATTTGGGGACGGGCAGTGGCATTATTGCCATCAGCATTGCCAAAGCGAGACCCGACGCACAAGTGACAGCGACCGATCTTAGCGCCGGGGCATTGGCACTCGCCCAAGCCAACGCAGTGCGCTTGGGCACCCCTATTCAGATGGTATTGGGGCGTTGGTTCGATCCAATCCCCACCTCGACCTTGTTTGATTTGATTGTTTCCAATCCGCCGTACATCCACCCCCAAGACCCTCATTTGGATCAAGGTGACTTGCGATTTGAGCCCCGAGCGGCGTTAACTGATGAGCATGATGGCTTAAGCGCCCATAAAAGCATCATTTTTGAGGCAGCAAGCCGGCTCAAGCCTGGGGGTGAGCTATGGGTTGAGCACGGGTTTGATCAAGCCGAAGCAATCGTCCAATACTTGGCGCAAGCCTGTTTTACGCAAATAAAAACCTCACAAGACCTAGCGGGTCATCCCAGAGTGTCAGGAGGTTCTTATAATGGTTCCCATTCCTGATCGTTTTTGATTGTTCTGTTGATTGATTTTTTTGAGGTAATTCACCATGTCAGATGTTCAGACGTTTATTAAAGACACCGTGTCAGACAACCCGGTCGTGTTGTTCATGAAGGGCACCGTGCAGTTTCCCCAGTGCGGGTTTTCAGGCAGCGCCGTGCAGATCTTGCGCCAAAATGGAGTGACCAAGTTGGTGACTGTGAACGTGCTTGAGGACGACGAAGTGCGCCAAGGCATCAAGACTTATTCGCAATGGCCGACCATTCCGCAGCTTTATGTCAAAGGCGAATTCATTGGTGGCTCAGACATCATGAATGAAATGAATGCGAGCGGTGAGCTGAAAACATTGCTTGAGGAATCAGGCGCGACGTCGTGAGTTTGACTCGGCGTTTGGTGATCGGGGTAACGGGTGCGACGGGAGCGGCTTACGCGGTCCGGTTGCTCGAACGTGCGCGCGATCTGCCGGATGTTGAAATTCACTTGGTGATTTCCCCGGCGGGCGTGCTCAACATCAAGCATGAGCTCGACCTCGATCGGGCGCAGGTTCAGGCCCTGGCCCACCACGTCTACAACATTCGTGACGTGGGCGCAACGCTGGCCAGCGGTTCTTTTGCGACGGCTGGGATGATTGTGGTGCCTTGTTCGATGCGCACATTGGCGGCTGTGGCTCACGGGTTTTCTGATAACTTAATTACCCGAGCCGCCGATGTCACGCTTAAGGAACGTCGCCGCCTGGTGATGGCGGTGCGTGAGACACCGTTTAATTTGGCGCACCTTAAAAACATGACAGCTGTCACTGAAATGGGCGGCATCATTTTCCCACCGCTGCCCGCCTTCTACCACCTGCCCAAAACCATCGATGAAGTGATCGATCATTCGGTGGTGCGTATGCTTGAGTTGGTGGGTATCGATGTGCCTCGACCGAGCTGGCAGGGTTTGGGCGCTCAGGCTGAAGCCTGAGTCCAACAAAAAACGCCTAGGCCGTGTGCGATAAACCGACGGTCATTCCGCCGCACACATACAATATCTGGCCCGTGATGAACCCAGCCCGATCATCTATCAATGAAGAAACAGCATGCGCAATATCATCGGGTGTTCCCATTCGTTTGACAGGAATCGCCTGAAGGATCTGTTTGGTTTTTGGGGAGTCTAGAGGATTGCCTGACAAAAACAAATCGGTTGCAATTGGGCCTGGGCCAATGGCGTTAACGGTCACGCCGTCGGCGGCCGCCTCCATTGCCCATGTTCTGGTCATGCCCAGCAATCCCGCTTTGGTTGCGCTGTAGGCTGTTCGCAACTCTTTGCCCAAGGCCGCACGGCTCGCAATGTTGATGATGCGTCCAAATTTGGCTAGACGCATGCTTGGCAACAAAGTCTGTGCCACCAAAATAGGTGCACGCATGTTCAAGTTGATCACGGCTTGGAAGTCTTCGAGCGTCGTGTCTTCAAGGGTGGCGGGACGAATGAAACCTGCGTTGTTGATGACCCTGAGCACGTCACCTTGTTTGGCCAGCTGTCCCAGAACTGACTTGGCATCATCAAGATCAAGCAAATCCACTGCAATGTGTTGCTCGCCAGCCATTAGTGTTTTGGGTTTGACGCGGTCAAGGTTAATCACCTGATAGCCGTCTTGAGTCAGACGTGCCGTGATTGCTCGACCAATCCCACCACTACCACCGGTCACCAATACTTTTGCGTTTGCCATGACTATCACTCTCCCATTGCGCGCCAACCCCCCAACTGTTGGCGTTGGCGCTGTTTGTCTACTGTCGGAAATCGTAGCGCAGAAGCGGGGTCTGCGTCGCGCCAAAGTGCTGCCATCGAAGTCAACGGCTGGCTTGGCGCTGTCGCAAAAAAGCAATCACAGACTGTGCGTCACCTTCGAAGTGAGGTTTGTGTGCTTTTTGTTGTCGCTGATAAGCGTACATAGGGTCGTAGTACTGGGTGAGCAGTGGTTCAACCCAGCGCTTGTGCAATTCAAATCCACCACCACTCATTTGGGCATTTAAGGCTTCATTTAAGAAACCATTCAATTCATCGAATCGTGCCAAGCCAAGCCGTTTTCGAAGGTTGTAAAGACTTTTTGTGAGGTGTGCTTGATACTTAATACGACCCGCGACTTGTCCGAAAGCGTCGACGTAGTCGTCGTGCAAGTCAATGACATAGTCGCGCAAGATGCGCTCGACCCGCTCTTCCAGAGGAGCGGTGACCCAGACCAGTGGGCTGCTTTGTGTCTTGGTGCGCAATACCAACGGAATGGCACAACGCCCAACGAGGTTGGATTCATCTTCAATGGCCACATTATGAAAGCCTTGATCGAGCAACTTGAGCAAATGTATAGAGAGTTGGTTTTCAAAATCAATTTGTGTTGGTTGACTTTCGGCGCGACCACCAAAGCTTGAGCCGCGATGCCGGGCGATGCCTTCGAGGTCTAGCTTGCCTTTAATGGCGCGAATCACGTCGGTTTTGCCGCAGCCTGTCAGCCCACCCACCACCGTGAAAGCGGTTTGTGCCACGTTCTCTTCAAAAGCGGTGATCAAGTATTGGCGCATGGCTTTATAGCCGCCAAGTATGCGGGGGTAATTCATGCCTGCCTGGGCAAGCCACTGTTGACTGATTTGTGAGCGTAGGCCGCCACGAAAGCAGTACAAGACGCCGGTGGGGTTAGCAGTGGTAAACCGTAGCCATTGCGCTACTCTTATGTCTTTGGTTGCACCGTTAACCAGTGAATAGCCCAAAGCAATCGCGGCATCTTGACCTTTTTCTTTGTAGGCTAACCCAACGGCTTGCCTCTCATCATCGGTCATTAAGGGTAAGTTGACGACGTTTGGAAACGACCCTTGCGCAAACTCAATCGGTGCGCGCACATCGAGCATTGGGGTATCGCTAAGTAGTATTGCTCGGTAGTCAGATATCAGGTCAAAAGATTTCAAAGTTGGGTTACGCCCAAAAAAGCATCAAGAATGCGTTGGTTTTAAGTGGCAAAGGTTCTTTTTTGGGGGCGCCAACCGCAATCGGTAGACCTTCAAAAGGTCACCCCTAAACACATGCAGATCAATCACTTGATCAGTTTGGTAAGGCTTGAGCAGGGCATTGAATGCGGCCTCGCTGTTACCCACTTTAAGGCCGTTGACCGCTATCAGTTGGTCGCCGGCCGATAAGCCTGCGATATGGCCTGGGCCGTGTTCAAAGACTTGCCTGACCATCAAATCTGGACCGCTGGTTTTTGTGGTGAAGCCAAGGTCTGGTGTGTCGCTGTCTGACACCCATGTCAATTCAATACCCGAGCGTGCGAGTAGGTCAGCAAGCGGTACGTCGGCCATGCCTTGAACCCACTGCGTGAGTTCCAAGCTGACATCGACACCAGTGGCTTGTTTGATGAGAGCCGTAAGACCGGTTTCATCAAGCCCTCGCGCTCGGCCGCTATAAAAACGCTTGCCAAAGCGCAGCCACAACAATCGCATCACGTCATCAAGACTGCGACGATCGTTTGTTGCCAAGCGGATGGCCAAGTCTAAGCCAATTGCCACCAAGGCGCCTTTGGTGTAGTAACTGACGACCGAATTGGGGGCGTTTTCATCTTGTTTATAGTACTTGGTCCAAGCATCGAAAGAGCTCTCAGCGAGTGATTGCTTGTGCCGTCCGCCACCGGCGTGAACGGACGCAATGGTTTTGCCAAGCAATTTCAAATACGCTGGCAAATCAATCACGCCGCTGCGCAACAACATTAAATCGTCAAAGTAAGACGTGAAACCCTCAAACACCCACAATAGGCTCGTGTGGTTGGGCGCCAGCAAGTCGTAAGGTACAAACGCAGCGGGTTTGATACGTTTGACGTGCCAAGTGTGGAAGTACTCATGGCTGACCAAGCCCAAAAATTGGGTGTAGCCGGCTGGTGCTTCTTGATGCGCCTTGACCGGTAAGTCTTTGCGTGATGTGACCAGTGCGGTTGAGGCCCGATGTTCTAACCCACCGTAACCGTCTTTTGTAACTAACGTCATGAAAACATATTTTGAAGCGCTGTCAACAAAAGGTGCCTTTTTCTCGGCTGGATCAAAAAGGGTCATTTGTGCTTCACAAATGCGTTTGGTGTCTCGCGCAATCCTAGTTAGATCCAGGCCAGGGGCGGTGCCCGTGAAAACCATTTCATGCAAGACACCACAAGCTTTAAAGGTGATGACTGCCGGCGTGCCTAATTCAAATGGGTGGTCGATAAGCGCGTCATAGTTGGGTGCTATGTATCTGCCAAGGCCGTCCACAGTTCCCTTTGATCGCTGCTCAGGCGCCACGGGCATGCTGCTGTATGCCTTCCATTTGTTGGTGTGCGGAGGCGCTTGAATCTCTACAGCGCACGGCAAGTGTTGCAAACCTTCGGCCATTAAAAAAACGCTTGTGCCATTAAAAAAGGCGTGTGATTCATCAACGTGAGCCTCGCGCACGGACAAATCCCAGGCGTAAATAATCGTTTCGATTGTCAAAGGGCCAGCGCATCCTTCAATGGCCCACTGATTGGCATTGATTTTTCGGGGCATCATGGCCGTTTTACCGCACCAAGCACGAATTGATTCGATGTGCCTAGAAAAGTCACGAATCAAGTAGCTGCCGGGGATCCAAGCCGGTAGGCTGACAATCTGGCATCGGCTCGAAGGGCTCGGAATTTCCAGTTGTACTTTTAGGCGATGCCCGGCGGGATCGAACGGATAGACGCGGTAATGTAGAGTTTGTCTCATGATCCTGCTATCTTATGCGACAAACACGAGGAGATACGAATGAGCGATGCTTTGATTTTGCAACAGATCCAAGGGCGTGTGGCCATTTTGACCTTGAACCGCCCCAAGGCACTGAACGCTTTAAATGATGGGCTGATGAACGAGCTTGGGCAAGCCTTGCTTAAGCTCGATGCTGATGACGACATTGGGGCAATGATTATCACGGGTAGTGAAAAAGCGTTTGCCGCTGGCGCTGACATTGCTGCAATGGCGAATTGGTCACACATGGATGTGTTCAAGTCAGAGTACATCACACGCAACTGGGAAACGATGCTGCGGATTCGCAAGCCCATCATTGCCGCTGTTTCTGGGTATGCATTGGGTGGCGGTTGCGAGTTGGCGATGATGTGTGATTTTATTATTGCGTCTGACACGGCAAAGTTCGGCCAGCCTGAAATCAATTTGGGTATTGTGCCTGGTGCGGGTGGGACGCAGCGATTGCCTCGTGCGGTTGGCAAGTCCAAGGCAATGGATATGGTCCTAACGGGCAGGATGATGGACAGCACAGAGGCTGAGCGAAGTGGCTTGGTATCACGTGTGGTGGCGGCCGATAAGCTGATGCAAGAAGCCATTGATGTGGCCACAGTGATAGCAAGCAGGTCTTTGCCTTCTGTCATGATGGCAAAAGAAGCGGTTAATCGCGCCTGGGATAGCACACTGAGTGAAGGTTTGCTGTTTGAAAGAAGAGCGTTTCATTCTCTTTTTGGTACCGACGATCAAAAAGAGGGCATGAAGGCCTTTTTAGAAAAGCGCCAGCCCGACTTCAAACACCAATAGGAAGCAACGTTTTGCAACGCACCGAAAAAATGCGCTATAATTTCGTGGCTTTGCAGTAACTAACTGTTGGATTGAGGTCATATAAGTCAGTCCGAACACATTCTGCCTTTTAATGTTCTTGTCAGTTAAGTCACTGCGTCGTGATCCCCAGTTGTTAAGGTTGATGTTGTGACTCAAACTACAAAATTGCCAGAAAAACCAATTTTGTTGAACGAGGAAGACAAAAACAAACTGGCAATCAGAGGTCGAAAAGGCTTGCTAAAAATTTTATATTGGCAAGTTGTTTCAGCGCTGACTGTTTCTGTATTTTTTTGCTTTCTTTCTGGTTTGGGTTCTGGATTAAGCGTTTTGGCAGGGGCAGGATGTTATTTACTACCCAACTCGCTTCTCGTGGTTCGGTTGATTATTTTGACATACAGACCCCAAGGCGCGGGCGCGGGGTTTTTTCTTGTCGGTAACGGCATCAAGGTTTTGATCGCTGCTGGCCTGCTATGGGTTTTGGCAGACGTAGGTGGTAGTCGTGTGGATTGGATCGCTGCATTATTTGGGCTGATCGCCGCACTTAAGGGATATTGGATAGGCTTGCTGCTTTCTGGCGGGCGACTAGGTAAGACACTCTAGGGTTGGGATGCCTTTTGGGCGTCCCATTTGTTTGATCGATTTGGTTGACGCTTTGTTCAGCTGAAACTAATAATGAAAGGATTTGCATGGCTGCCGCTGGTGACGTCTCCCCACAGTCGTACTACATCCAACACCATTTGGTGCATAACAATAACGTCGGCGGTAAACAATCGTTTATCGCCGACTTTAGTGTGATCAACTACGACTCGATGTTCTGGTCGTTGTTGATGGGGCTAATTGCTGTTTTTTTTATGTGGCGAGGCGCTCGGCACGCCACCGCCGGCGTGCCTGGCAAAATGCAGGCCGCTGTGGAGCTGTTGGTAGACTTTGTCGAGCAACAGGCGCGTAGCATTGTGCCAAATGAGGCGACCCGTCGCTTTGTGTCGCCCTTAGCACTTACGGTTTTTCTCTGGATCGTCTTAATGAACGCCCTTGATCTGGTCCCCGTGGATTTGATTCCCTGGATCTGGAAAACCTCAGGTTTCGGTGCTGAGCTCGGTGACCCCCTGTACTATCACCGGATTTTACCAACAGCCGATCTGAACATTCCCATCGGGATGTCGATGGGTGTCTTGCTTTTAATGCTTTATTACGGCATAAAAATTAAGTCCCCTGGTGGTTTTGTTAAAGAACTTTTTACGGCACCATTCCATGGGCATGGGGTAGTGGCAATATTGCTGGCACCGGCCAACTTCTTTTTGAATTTGGTCGAGTATGCGGCGAAGTCGGTTTCCCTAGGTATGCGATTGTTTGGCAACATGTTTGCGGGTGAGTTGATATTCATGCTGGTGGCATTGTTGGGTGGCGCTTGGACGGGATTTAACGCGACCAGTTTGGCGCTCGGCTTTGGTCATATTCTGGCCGGTTCAGTATGGGCAATTTTTCATATCCTGATTGTTTTATTGCAGGGGTTTATCTTCATGATGTTGACGTTTGTTTATATCGGCCAGGCGCATGAAGGGCATTGATGAGCGGCCTGATCGTTGGGTTGTTTTAACAGTAGTTTTTACCTTTTAACTTTTGTTTTTTAAGACACTAACCAAGGAGTTGTCATGACCAACGTCGCTTTCGTTGCTCTCGCTAGCGCTTTTATTATTGGTCTAGGTGCTTTAGGTGCTTGCATCGGTATTGGCATCATGGGTGGCAGGTATCTCGAGGCCGCGGCTCGTCAGCCTGAGTTGATGAACACACTTCAAACGAAGATGTTTTTGTTGGCTGGTTTGATTGATGCGGCGTTCCTGATCGGAGTCGGTATTGCGATGTTGTTCGCGTTTGCCAATCCTTTTGTTTAAAGCTTCACCATCGCACGTGGTGTTTACACCGCGTGCTTAATGCCTTGGTATTGGGTTTTCCAAGGTTTTAGTCTTAAGACACGCGCTGCCAATAAAGGCAGTTGCACAGGTGTAATAGGAAATCGACCGTGAATCTGAATGCGACACTGTTTTTTCAGATGATCGTTTTTTTTGTGTTGGGTTGGGTCACCATGAAGTATGTGTGGCCACCACTCACTAAAGCGATCGAAGAGCGCCGGCAAAAGATTGCTGAGGGGCTTGCCGCTGCTGAAAAAGGTAAAACTGATCTTGCTCAAACTCAGGCCAAGGTTATTGCCATGCAGGAATCCGCCAAAGCTGAGCTTAATTTGCGCACGACTGAGGTTGAGAAGCAAGGTACGCTGATCATCGAACAAGCTCGCCAACAAGCCGAACTTGAGCGTACCCGCATCGTTGAGCAGGCCAAGCAAGAGGCTCTTCAAGAGGCGCAACGAATCCGAGACTCTTTGCGTAACGAAGTGGCTATCCTAGCCGTTCAGGGCGCCTCTCAGATTTTAAAGCGCGAAGTTGATGAGAAAGCGCATGCTGACTTGCTGCTGCAATTAAAAGCGCAACTGTGAAGGAATTAGGCTAATGGCTGAGAACTCCACCGTCGCGCGACCCTATGCTCAGGCCCTTTATTCGGCAGCTATGGTTTCTTTGCCGGGTTTGCAAGTCACCGCTGACAACATCAAACTGTTGGCCGGGTTGCTTGAAATGCCCTATGCCCGTCAAGTGCTTGCGGATCCAAGATTGACGGATCAGCAACGATGTGATTTGGTAAAAGACGCGTTAAAAGGCGTGACTTTGGATGTGCATCTCACGAACCTAATCGCTTTACTGGTAGAAAACGATCGTTTGTTACTGATGCCCGAAATCGCCGAGCAATTTCAAACGCTCAAGGATCAGGGCGAGGGTGTTGCACAAGCAGAGATCGCCAGCGCATTCCCGTTATCTGATGAGCAGGTATCTAAATTAGTCAAGATGCTTGAATCCAAATTTAAATTAAAACTCAAACCCCACGTGACCGTTAACCATTCCCTTATTGGGGGTGTGCGTGTTGTGGTTGGAGATTATGTACTCGATACGTCTGTGCAAGCGCAATTGAATCGCTTGCGTGATGCGCTAGTGGCATAAGGCCTACGAAAAGTTTTCAGGAGTCTGAACATGCAACTCAATCCGTCAGAGATTAGTGAACTATTAAAGAGTCGAATCGAAGGCCTAGGCACTTCCTCGGATGTCCGCACGCAAGGAACCGTGGTGTCCGTCACCGACGGTATTTGTCGTGTCCATGGTTTGTCCGATGTGATGCAAGGGGAAATGCTTGAGTTTCCCAATAGCGTTTTTGGTCTGGCCTTGAACCTAGAGCGTGACTCAGTAGGTGCTGTGATCTTGGGTGATTACACCCAGATTTCGGAAGGCGACGCCGTCACCACCACAGGCCGCATTTTGGAAGTGCCGGTTGGTCCAGAAATGCTTGGTCGTGTGGTTAACGCCCTCGGCGTGCCAATTGATGGTCGTGGTCCAATTAACGCCAAAGAAACAGACATCATTGAGAAAGTTGCGCCTGGCGTAATCGCTCGTCAGTCGGTGTCGCAACCACTGCAAACGGGTCTTAAAGCCATTGACTCAATGGTTCCAATCGGTCGTGGACAGCGTGAACTGATCATTGGTGATCGCCAAACCGGTAAAACAGCCGTCGCGGTTGACGCCATCATTAACCAAAAGGGCAAAAACGTTAAGTGCGTTTATGTTGCGATTGGCCAGAAAGCATCGACCATCAATAACGTTGTTCGCAAGCTTGAAGAGTTCGGCGCGCTTGAATACACTGTTGTTGTCGCTGCTGCGGCATCAGACAGTGCTGCCATGCAGTATTTGTCTGCCTACGCTGGTTGCACCATGGGTGAATACTTCCGCGACCGCGGTGAAGACGCCCTGATTGTTTATGATGACCTGACCAAGCAAGCCATTGCTTATCGTCAAGTGTCGTTGTTATTGCGTCGTCCGCCAGGTCGTGAAGCCTATCCTGGCGATGTGTTTTACCTGCACTCACGTTTGCTCGAGCGAGCCGCTCGCGTGAACACAGATTACGTTGAGAAGTTCACCAATGGCGCAGTGAAAGGTCAGACGGGCTCTTTGACTGCATTGCCAATTATCGAGACGCAGGCCGGTGACGTGTCGGCCTTCGTGCCAACCAACGTGATTTCGATTACAGACGGTCAGATCTTTTTGGAAACGGACCTGTTTAACGCGGGTGTTCGTCCTGCTATCAACGCCGGTATTTCAGTGTCACGAGTCGGTGGCGCTGCACAAACCAAAATCGTTAAAAAGCTGTCTGGTGGTATTCGTATCGACTTGGCGCAATACCGTGAGTTGGCTGCTTTTGCGCAGTTCGCTTCAGACCTCGACGATGCAACACGTCGCCAGCTCGAGCGTGGTAAGCGTGTGGTTGAGTTGCTCAAGCAACCCCAGTACGCGCCATTGCAGGTGTGGGAACTTGGTGTGGTTTTGTTCACGGTGAACAATGGTTACCTCGATGATGTGCCTGTTGAGCAAGTGTTGACGTTTGAAAAGCATCTTAAGGATTACCTGAAGAATAAGCACACCGGGTTCATTGAACGCGTAGAAACCAGCAAAGAGTTGTCCAAAGATGATGAAGCTGAGTTGGTTGCTGCATTACAAGCATTCAAGAAAAGCGGTCTCTACTGAATATCCGGTTGATTTGAAATAACCGAACAACCTGGGAACTGCAAATGGCAGGCATCAAGGAAATTCGAACCAAGATCAAGAGCGTGCAAAACACGCGCAAGATCACCAAAGCCATGGAAATGGTGGCGGCCTCGAAAATGCGGAAAGCGCAGGAACGCATGCGTGCCGGCCGTCCGTATGCATTAAAAGTTAGAAGCATTGCTGCGCATTTGATGCAGGCCAACCCTGAATACAACCATCCTTATCTGAATGAGGCTGTTGAGCCCAAGTCAGCGGGCGTGGTCGTGGTGACAACCGACAAGGGCTTGTGTGGGGGTTTAAATACGAACATCATGCGCTTGGTTCTGAGTCATTTGACACAATTCAAGGCACAAGGCGTTGAGGTGCAATTCACAGCCTTCGGTAACAAGGGTTTGGGCGTGCTTTCTCGCGTTGCTGCCAATGTGGTGACCCAAGAAGTTGGTCTTGGCGATAAACCTGAATTGGATCGGCTGATTGGTGCGATCAAGGTGCAATTGGACGATTTCATGCAGGGCAAGATCGACGCCGTGTATTTGGCAACCACCCGGTTCGTCAATACCATGCGTCAAGAGCCGGTTTTTTTCCGGTTATTGCCTTTGCCTGGCAAGCTAAATGACCCAAATGCTGGTTTTGATCAGACGGGCGACGATGAGCTTAGCCTAAGCCAATCAAAGAACGGCTGGGATTACATCTATGAGCCAGATGCAAAGACTGTGATTGACGAGCTCTTGCAGCGGTATGTTGAGGGCTTGGTCTTACAGGCCGTTGCCGAAAGCATGGCGTCTGAGCAGTCTGCTCGTATGGTGGCCATGAAAGCGGCCTCTGATAATGCGAAAAAAGTCATTGGCGACCTTCAGCTGGTCTATAACAAGACTCGCCAGGCTGCTATTACGAAAGAAATTTCTGAAATCGTGGGGGGTGCAGCTGCGGTGTAAGAAACACCAAGCAGTTGACCTATCCGAACAACGCTATAAGTGACCGAGTAAGGAAATCAAATGAGCAACGGTACCATCGTTCAATGTATTGGCGCAGTGGTGGATATACAGTTTTCTAGAGACAGCATGCCGCACATTTACGAGGCGCTGACCTTGGCTGACGACACCAGTCCTTTTGCTGAAAAAGGCTTGACGTTTGAAGTGCAGCAGCAGCTTGGCGACGGTGTGGTGCGAACCATTGCGATGGGTTCGAGCGACGGATTGCGTCGTGGCATGGCTGTCGCAAAAACAGGTGCGCCGATCTCGGTGCCCGTTGGTGAAGCCACACTGGGTCGGATCATGGACGTTTTGGGTCGCCCGATTGATGATGCGGGTGAAATCCAGACGTCAGAGCGTCGTGCGATTCACCAAGCGGCACCACGATTTGACGAGTTATCACCGTCGGTTGAGTTGCTTGAGACAGGCATCAAGGTGATTGACTTGGTTTGCCCATTCGCAAAAGGCGGTAAAGTCGGTTTGTTCGGTGGTGCTGGTGTCGGCAAAACCGTGAACATGATGGAATTGATCAACAACATTGCCAAGCAGCACAGCGGTTTATCAGTGTTTGCAGGTGTTGGTGAGCGTACCCGTGAAGGTAACGACTTCTATCATGAGATGGACGAGTCGAAAGTTCTCGACAAAGTCGCGATGGTGTTTGGCCAGATGAACGAGCCACCAGGTAACCGTTTGCGCGTGGCCTTGACTGGCTTGACGATGGCAGAAAAATTCCGTGACGAAGGTCGCGACATTTTGTTCTTCGTTGACAACATCTATCGGTATACGTTGGCCGGTACAGAAGTATCTGCACTCTTGGGTCGTATGCCATCGGCTGTGGGTTACCAGCCAACATTGGCCGAAGAAATGGGTGTGTTGCAAGAGCGCATTACATCAACCAAGACAGGTTCGATTACATCGATTCAGGCTGTTTACGTGCCTGCCGATGACTTAACCGACCCATCACCTGCCACAACCTTCCAGCACTTGGATTCAACCGTTGTGTTGTCACGTGATATTGCTGCTCTCGGTATTTATCCTGCGGTTGATCCACTGGATTCAACGAGCCGTCAGCTCGACCGCAACGTGGTTGGCGATGAGCATTACAACGTGGCCCGTGGCGTTCAGCAGACATTGCAACGGTACAAAGAGTTGCGTGACATTATTGCGATTCTTGGTATGGACGAGCTCTCACCTGAAGACAAGCAAGCCGTGGCACGTGCCCGTAAAATCCAAAGATTCTTGTCGCAGCCATTCCATGTGGCTGAAGTCTTTACTGGTTCACCAGGTAAGTATGTGACGCTGGCTGAGACCATCCGTGGTTTCAGGATGATTGTTGACGGTGAATGTGATGCACTGCCAGAGCAGGCGTTTTATATGGTCGGTACGATCGACGAGGCGTTTGAGAAAGCCAAGACGATCCAATAAGGAAACGACATGAGCACGATCAAAGTCAATGTGGTTAGTGCCGAGCAGTCACTTTTCTCGGGTGAGGCAAAATTTGTTGCCTTGCCTGGTGAGTCAGGTGAGTTGGGAGTATTGCCCGGACACACGCCGCTCATTACGCGCGTGCGCCCAGGTACGGTGAAGATCGTCATGCCCGATGACTCGGAAGAGACAATCTTTGTGGCAGGTGGGTTGCTTGAAATTCAACCTAATCATGTGACTGTCCTCTCTGACACAGCTATTCGTGCCGCTGACCTCGATGAGGCTAAAGCCGAGCAGGCGCGTCGGCAAGCTGAAGAGACACTCCGTAATGCCAAGGACAGTGTCGATATCGCTGTAGTTCAGGCGGAACTTGAAATGCTGGCTGCGCAAGTGCAAGCAGCTCGTCGCTTACGCACGGTTGGCGGTGCGCACTAGAATTGAGTGCCGCGGTTGACACGGTTGCGTAAACTCCGAATGGTTTGAAAGCCCTCTGGCCTGTAGGCTTGAGGGCTTTTCCTTTGGAGCATTGACATGCGACAGCATATTGATTTGGCCGTTTTAGAACTCGAAACCCATAAAGCTTGGCTCGGTGATGTTTTAGAAAGGGTGGCACCTAGTTTAGGCAAAATGAAGTTGCACCGTTTGGCGTGGGAACAGTCAGAGGATTTGGCCGACGAACAAGCAAAGCCGCCAATACAGCCGGCCGTTCGAACGGATGTTTTCTTGAGAGCACAAGTGCAATTGCGCCGATATGACGCATTTCTTTTGCCCGTTTCACTGGAAACGCTGGGTTGGACGCGGCAAGCACTCGCGGGTGTGCCGCGTGGCCCTTCAGTGCCAATGCTTGGCATCCTGCACGAACTACGCTCAGCGGCGATTCTAGACCTGTACGACCTCGGATTGACTGACTTTGTGACATCAGTACCTTGCCCTCAAGCTTTTCGGGCAAGGGTGATTAACGCCGTTTCAAAAGCCCCAAGACACCTTTCTTTGCGTGAAGCCGAGCAACCAGGACGTCGCCCACGACCGCCAGCATCGCACCCATTACGACTGCTCATGCAGGAATCACACCAATCCCAGCACGACTACTCTTTAGCCATTGACTCAAGACCAAAAGCGTCAGTTGCAATGACACAACCGCGCTTGGCACCCGTATCCGCCCCATCAAAAGTCTCAGCCCTGAAATCGGCCCAGGGACTTAACACCAAAAAAACGAGCTGCGCCGGTTGCACGGTTCAAGTATCGGCTTTCGGGTGGCCAGATCAAGGGTTTGGGCCCACAAAGCAACGCTTGGTTACATTGTTTGAACGGCAATATTTGAAGGCAGCGATGTTGCGTGCCAATGGCAACATCACTTTGGCGGCAAGTAAGTCACGCAAGAATCGACGTGCATTTTGGGAGTTGTTACGTAAGCACGGCATGGCGACAGGATTCGCGATGAATGGCCAAGTGCCACTCGATAAATTGAGTCTTGACCCCACAGAGGTAAAATCATGGCTTGATGCAGAAAACCGGACCGAATCGTGAGTGCTGAACCCTTAAAAAACGATCTCTTTTTACGTGCCCTTAAGCGCGAGCAGGTGCCCTACACCCCCCTATGGCTGATGCGCCAAGCGGGTCGTTATTTGCCAGAATACCGAGCCACGCGTGCAAGAGCGGGTTCATTCATGGGGCTAGCAACCGTGCCAGAAATGGCAACAGAAGTCACTTTGCAACCACTCGATCGGTTTTCGTTGGATGCGGCTATCTTGTTTTCTGACATTTTAACGGTGCCAGATGCCATGGGGCTTGGACTCACGTTTGTGACAGGTGAAGGCCCTAAATTTGAGCGCCCCTTGCAAGATGAGGCGGCAGTCAACGCGCTAGAAGTGCCCGACATGCACAAGCTGCAATACGTTTTCGATGCGGTTCGGATGATTCGTCAAGCGCTTGGCGGTAAAGTACCTTTGATCGGGTTTGCGGGAAGCCCATTTACCATTGGCTGCTATATGGTCGAGGGTCAGGGCAGTCGAGAGTACCGCTTGATTAAGACCATGATGTACGCGCGTCCTGATTTGCTACACCGAATCTTGAGCATCAACGCGCAAGCCACGACGCATTACCTGAATGCCCAGATTGATGCTGGCGCCCAAGCGGTCATGTTGTTCGACAGTTGGGGTGGGGTGTTGCCAGATGGCAAGTTTCAAGAGTTTTCATTGGCATATACCAAGCAAGTGGTGCAGGGTTTGAATCGTCAGGTTAATGGTGAAAAGATCCCGGTGATCACTTTCACCAAGGGCGGTGGTCCTTGGTTAGAGCAAATTGCCAGCTGTGGGGCAGATGCTGTTGGGCTAGATTGGACGGTCGATATGGCCGCGGCGCGCCGACGGGTCAACGATCAAGTGGCCTTTCAAGGCAATATGGATCCCATGGCACTTTTTGCAGGTGAGGCAGCCATTCGTGCTGAAGCCAGACGCTTGCTAGATGCCTTTGGACCGGTTGGCCGTGGTGGCCATGTGTTTAACTTGGGGCATGGTATTTCCCAGTTCACGCCACCCGAAGCGGTCTCTGCCTTGGTTGATGAAGTTCGCACTTATAGCACACGGTTTCATGTCACATAGGGGACATATTGGTGCATGCGGCGTCATTTTTATGGGAGGTTATGCACAAATATTGAGTGCATCAGTATTTACCCTCAATTAGTTGCTTGGGGATCTAAAAAAAAATACAAGTAATTGATTTATATGGGATTTTGTAAAAAATTGCTTGGTGAAGCTACTCAGTGATTTCGCTTGACACTCACCTTTTAATGCGAAACAGCTGGGTTTTCCCCAAAGTTATCCACAGGCAAAAATGTGCATCAGCAATAGTTTTTGTCCATCAGTGTTTTAGGGCTTTCATCGAGAATCTACATTAACTTATGACCAACGATGTGATGCCTGTGCTGACCGATTCAGCCCCACAAAGCCGGTATGTGCAAGTGGCGCTCGACGTGCCTTTAGAGGGTCCGTTTGACTATGCTTGTGACGAGCCCGTGGCCGTTGGAGCGCGTGTCATTGTGACCTTTGGGCGGCGGCGAATGGTTGGCGTGGTTGTCACCAGCGATGCTAAGCCTTCAGTTGGCTTGACCACCATACGGTCAATTGAGCGTGTACTTAGTGATTTGCCACCGCTGCCAGAAAGTTGGGTAGCCCTGAGTCGATTTTCTGCTCATTATTATCAGAGACCGCTTGGTGAAGTCATGTTGCCGGCCCTACCCGTGGCTTTGCGACGCCTGAGTCACTACGAGGGCAAACGATCGGGTGATGGACCAGTCGCCAAGTGGCGTGGTCGCAAACAAAAGCCGCAAAAGCCTGTGACAACTCAAGAGAAGCCGCCCGAGCTTAATCGTGCCCAACTTGAGGCGGTACAAGCGGTCGTCAACCAACGGGGTTTTGGGGCATTTTTGTTGCATGGTATCACTGGCAGCGGAAAAACCCAGGTCTATCTGTCAGCTGCTGCTGCTGTTTTGGCTCGGGGCGGACGGGTTTTGTTCCTAGTGCCAGAGATCAATCTCACCCCTCAGTTTGCTGGCGCCTTGCGACGACGTCTGGGGCATGTGGTGCCGCCTCAAGGCGTGGCGATTTTGCACAGTGGATTATCCGATGGCGAGCGCCTAGATGCTTGGCTCAGAACGGTTGAGGGTGGTGTACAGATTGTTTTGGGTACGCGCCTGGCTGTATTTGCACCAATGCCCCGAATTGATTTGATTGTGGTTGACGAAGAACATGACCCGTCCTACAAGCAACAAGAGGGATTGCGCTATTCAGCACGAGACTTGGCCATTTGGCGGGCGCAACAGTCTAAGGCAACGATTGTTTTGGGTTCGGCCACACCAAGTCTGGAGTCTTGGCACAAAGCCAAACAAGGCCATTACCAGCTTTTGTCATTGCCTGAGCGTGCGACCCAGGCGTCATTGCCTGAGGTGCGTTTGATCGATACGCGTCGCTTGGCGCTCAATAATGGGTTGGCCCCAGTTTTGATTGAAGCCATAGAGCAGACCTTGTCCAAGGGCCAGCAGGTTTTAATTTATTTGAATCGTCGCGGCTATGCCCCAGTGATGCATTGCACAAGCTGTGGTTGGGTTAGTTCATGTGAGCACTGCAGTGTTTTTTCTGTGCTTCACCGAAGCAACGGTAATCGCCTTCGCTTGCACTGCCATCATTGCGGCTCACAGCGCCCAGCCCCTGCGGCCTGCCCATCCTGCGGTGACCAAGACTTACAACCCATGGGACGCGGCACGCAACGCCTAGAGGAATATTTGGGTGAACTCTTTCCTGAAGCCCGTTTGGCCCGAATCGATGCGGACAGCACGCGTCGTAAGGGCAGCGCACAAACTTTATTCGATAAGGTGCATGCTGGTGAAGTGGACATCCTGATTGGCACACAGATGGTCTCAAAAGGTCACGACTTTGAAAATCTCGGACTCGTGGGGGTTTTAAATGCAGATGCCATGCTTTTTTCGCAAGACTTTCGGGCGCCCGAGCGCCTGTTTGCACAACTGATGCAAGTTACCGGACGCGCGGGCCGCCATGAGCAAGCCAACGCGACCGATGAGCCAGGCGCCAGAGCACAGGTATTGATACAAACAGGGTACCCTGAGCAGCCGGTGTATCAGGCGTTGCGTGCACACAATTTCTCTGGTTTTGCAACGGCATTGCTAAAGGACCGTGAAGACACGGGGTTACCCCCTTTTGCTTTTCAGGCACTGCTGACTGCCGAAGCCAGTGAATTACCTGAAGCCGTGGGTTTTTTGCAGTCAGCCAGAAACGAGGCGAATTCTTGGCTTGCGGCAAACGATTTGTCGCAGCAGGTCACGCTCTATGATGCCGTTCCTTTGAGGGTGGTGCGTGTGGCTAGCGTTTGTCGTGCGCAGCTTTTGATTGAATCCGCCACGCGTGGCGACTTACACCAACTGCTGCGTGCTTGGTTACCGCTCTTGGGTACGCGACACGGTACCGGGCGGCTACGGTGGCAGATTGAAGTGGACCCTTTGGAGATATAGCCGCTGTGACAAAGCACAAAAGCGCTGGGGCAACGGTTTGACACAAGATGTCGCCATGGTGAACATGAACGATGCACAGCGCGAGGCCGTGCATTATCTTGATGGACCAAGTCTGGTATTGGCGGGTGCAGGCTCGGGCAAAACGCGGGTTATTACCGGCAAAATCGCCTATCTCATTAAAACGTGTGGTTACTCAGCGCGCCAGATCGTGGCGGTTACTTTTACCAACAAGGCCGCTCTCGAAATGCAGTCGCGCTTGAGTCTGTTGCTAGACAAGTCACAAACGCGAGGCTTGACGGTCTCGACCTTTCATTCGCTGGGCGTGCGTTTTTTACGCGAAGAGTTTGCCGCAGCCGGACTGAAGCAGGGATTCTCAGTACTGGATTCGCAAGACTGTTTGGGGCTGATCCAATCGTTGATTGCCACCACTGATCGGGGCCGGTTAAAAGCGGTTCAGCAGCGCATTTCACTCTGGAAAAATGCGCTTGTGACGCCTGATCAGGCCGCGCACCTGGCTGAATCGGCGCAAGCCCTTGAGGCCGTCCACACCTATCACAGTTATCAAGCGACACTACGCGCTTATCAGTCAGTCGATTTTGATGATTTGATTTTGTTGCCTTGCCAAGTGCTAGCAGCTTCCGAGACGGTTCGACAGAAGTGGCAGCACCGCATCGGCTATCTGTTGGTTGATGAGTACCAAGACACCAATCAGTGCCAGTATCAGTTGTTGAAGTACCTCACCGGATCACGTGCGATGTTCACCGCTGTGGGTGATGATGATCAAGCCATTTACGGTTGGCGTGGCGCCACTGTTGAAAACTTGGCGCGACTGCAACAAGATTTTCCTGAGCTGCGATTGATCAAGCTGGAACAAAATTATCGATCAACGCAGCGTATTTTGTCGGCAGCCAATCAAGTGATTGCGTGCAACCCAAAACTGTTCGACAAGACCTTGTGGTCTGAACATGGCACAGGCGAGACCATTACGGTGACCCGCATGGATGGTGAGCTGGCAGAGGCTCAGTCGGTTGCCATGCGTTTGTCAGCTGCCAGAGTAGAAAAGCAAGCCCAGTGGCGCGACTTTGCGGTGCTTTATCGCAGCAACCAACAAGCTCGAGTTATGGAGCAAGCTTTGCGTGATTTGCGCATCCCTTACACCGTGTCGGGTGGGCAAAGCTTTTTTGATAAATCAGAAGTCCGGGATGTACTGGCCTATTTGCGACTCTTGGCCAATGATGCCGATGATCCAGCCTTCATTCGCGCCGCCACCACCCCGCGCCGTGGCATTGGTCAAGCCACCTTGCAAGCGATTGGTCAATACGCCTCGCAACGGCAGTTGAGTATGCGCCAAGCGGCCAGCGAACAGGCCATGGCGTCGGTTTTACCCGCGCGCCAATTTGAGGCGCTTTCGGGATTCATGACCTTCGTGTCCCGTTTTGAAGCGAGATCTGTTAAGCCGCCACATCAAGAGCCGGTAGACCAACTGCTTGATGAGCTGATACAAGCCATCGGTTATGAAAACCACCTCTATGATGTTTCGAGTGATGACCGTGCGGCCCAATCAAAATGGCAAACCGTGCTTGATTTACTGGAGTGGTTAAAAGGGCGTGCCAAGGAGTCCGATTGGAACTTAGAAACGTTGGTGCAACACGTGGCCTTGGTGACCATGCTAGATCGCCAGACCGACGAGTCGCCAGACACGGTAACGCTGTCGACGTTGCACGCTGCCAAAGGGTTGGAATTCCCGCATGTGTTTCTCATTGGTGTTGAGGAAGGCTTGCTGCCCCACTTGGGCCGCAGCTCGGGTGATGAGGAACCAAACGATGCCGCCGTCGACTCAGCCCGGATCGAAGAAGAACGTCGCTTGATGTATGTGGGTATTACGCGCGCCCAACGCAGCCTGCACTTGACTTGGTGCGCACGCCGACGACGTCAGCGTGAAGAGCGTGTTTGTGAGGTGTCTCGATTCATTCAGGAAATGGGCTTAGAGCAAGTCAAGCCTTCAGAAGACCCCGGTGAAAACATGACACCCAAAGCACGTATCGACATGCTTAAAAGTATGTTGTCCAAAGGCTCAAGGGCGCGCTAAGCGCAGCAAAGACTCGGCACATGCACCCCCAGCATCTGCTAAAAACTAGGCGTTGGTTTGATTGCGCAACAAACGGATGGTGTCGATTAACTCTGATGCGGTCAGGCCAATGGGACCACCGAGTTGTTGCGTCAGTGTTTGGGCCGCAGTCCCGTGCAACCAGACAGCGGCGGGGATCGCGATTGAGGCTTCAAATCCTTGGGCCAGTAGGCTACTCATCAGGCCCGTTAAAACATCACCTGTGCCCCCTGTGGCTAGCCCAACATTACCGCTGGGGTTGATCTGGCAACGCCCTTCGGGATCGGCCACGACGGTCTGATGACCTTTAAGAACCACCCAGGCTTTAAAACGTTCAGCCAGAGTGCGGGCAGCCAACAATCGGTCGTGTTGGATGACGTTTGTGGTGGTGCCTAAAAGGCGCGCCGCTTCGGCTGGGTGAGGTGTGAGCACAACTAGGCCAGAGCCCCAAACGGGTGCCACGTCACCGTAAGCCAAGGCATTGAGTGCATCGGCATCAATCACCATGGGTGCTTGGCCCCGTACCCTGAAGACGGTCTTTAACCATTGAGCAGCATCGTGACCCAAGCCACAGCCCACGCCCCAAGCCTGAATGTCGCCAGCCATGGCCAGAAGGCTATCGGCTTGGCGCCACATCACTTCAGGCTGGATTGGGTCTAAGCCAATGTCAGGTGTTGACTGCGTGACGCCAACGTAGACCTTGCCTGCGCCAGATTTCAATGCGCTGCGAGCGGCAAGCATCACCGCTCCGGTCATGCCTTTGGCACCTCCCAAAAGCCCAACGCTGCCAAAGGTTCCTTTATGGCCAGTCTCTGATCTTGGCTCAAACAATGATTCAAATTGCGCTCGGCCGATGCGTTCTTGTGAGGGTGAGGACATGTTTGTCAGGCAAAATAGAATAAGTGATTGAGAAAAGGAAAAGACAATGCATTCATTTAAAACAATCGGGGTTGTGGGCGTTGGTGCCATGGGTAAAGGCATTGTACAGATCGCCGCTCAGGCGGGCTTAACGGTTCTGATTCACGACCAACAGCTATCAGCCCTGCACGCGGCCCGTGAGGCCTTGGAAAAAACCTGGCAAACCTTGGTTGCCAAGGGCAAGCTCACCGATGTGGCGGCAGCGGGTGCACTCGGTCGCGTACACATCGCCCAAACGCTCGGTGAACTGGCTGATTGCGATCTGGTGATTGAAGCCATCATCGAGCGACTCGATGCCAAGCAAGCTTTGTTTCAAGCGCTTGAGGCTGTGGTGAGCCCACAATGTGTGCTGGTCTCCAACACGTCATCGTTGTCGATCACAGCCATTGCCTCAGCGTGCGCCAAACCAGAGCGGGTGGCAGGTTATCACTTTTTTAACCCTGTTCCTTTGATGAAGGTGGTCGAAGTGATTGACGGGCTGCGCAGTGATCCTGCCGCGGGTGACGCGTTGATGAGTCTGACGCAAACCTTAGGGCACACCCCTGTTCGAGCCAAAGACATGCCTGGGTTTATCGTGAATCATGCGGGTCGCGGTTTGGGTACCGAAGGCTTGCGTGCTGTGCAAGAGGGTGTGACCAGTTTTGAGGGGGTTGATGCCATCATGCGAGAACAGTGTGGCTTTCGCATGGGGCCCTTTGAACTGATGGATTTAACTGGGGTTGATGTGTCCCATCCAGTGATGGAATCAATCTATCACCAGTTCTACGAAGAGCCTCGTTTCCGTCCTTCGCCGATCACCGCACAGAGAGTGGCGGGTGGTTTGTTTGGCCGAAAAGTGGGCGTGGGTTTTTATGACTATCCCGATGGCAAAAAACGTGAGTCTCCCTTAACTGAGATCCCGACCCCAGACCATTTGCCGCCCGTTTGGATCAGTCCAGCCCACGCACAAGGCCATGCGATGGCCGTGCAGTTATTCAAAGCGCTTGGGGTCACGATTCAAACCGGCAGTCATCCAGAGGCCGAAAGCCTGATCGTGGTGACACCTTTTGGGCAAGACATATCCACGGCGATATCCCAGCAAGGCTTAGACGCGGCACGCACTGTCGGGGTTGATACGTTTGGGACGATCTTGCCAGCCAAGCGCCGAACCTTGATGGTCAGCCCAGCCACAACACAGCAGTGGCGCGATGCGGCACACGCTTTGTTGGCTCGAGATCAAGTTGGTGTGACCGTGATTCAGGACTCACCGGGGTTTGTGGCCCAGCGTATTTTGGCGACGATTGTGAATATCGCGTGTGAGATCGCTCAGCAACAAATTGCAACGCCAGCTGATATTGATCGCGCCGTGAGCCTTGGGTTGAACTACCCCGCGGGTCCCTTGGCTTTGGGCGACACCTTAGGCGCCAAGCAAATTTTTGAGATATTAACGAACATGCAGGCTGTCACGGGGGACCCCCGTTACCGTCCAAGCTTGTGGTTGCAGCGTCGGGTGCAACTCGGACTGTCTTTGTTGCAGCCAGCAGCAACGACTTAAAAAAAGCCCCTTACATGTGAGGGGCTTTTTCAATCAATCAAACAAATCATTCCATTACTTTAACTGTCCAACCATGTAGTGAACAGCATCGCTGATGTCTTTGTCACTGGCCTTGGCTAGACCACCACGCGCGGGCATGACGCCTTTGCCTTTGATGGCGTTGGCAACCATGGTGTCCATGCCTGTTGCCAAGGCTGGACCCCAGGCGGTTTTGTCGCCTAATTTGGGGGCGCCAGCAACACCCACGGCGTGACAGGCTATGCAGGCTTGCTTGTAAATTTGCTCACCCTTAATCATGTCAGTAGGGCCATCGGTAACAGGCCCACTTTGGACCTCTGCGACTGCGACAACCACTGGTGTATCTGCAGCAATCATTGCTGCGACTGGCGCACCGCCTTCAGTGATCTCGATTCGGGCCACGGGTGCGATGCGTAGCGCCGTAGCTTCAGCACCCAAAGTATCAGAGCCAGCAGACGTTTTGGTACCCGAAGTCACCCAGCTCACCAATAAAATGATGACCACGACTGGGATGATGAAAGACAGTATTATCGTCACGATCAATTGTTTGGGCGTCTTAATCAAGGTGCCATGTTCCTCGACGTGTCCTTCAACTTGATCTTCTTGGTGTGATTGGCTCGAATTGCTCATAACGTAACCCTATGTTGCAGTAACCAAAAAAGTGATCGAATTATAGCGGCAATGTGAAAGATGGGGTCACGTGACCAAGACGCTGATGTGGGTGTAGAGGTATAATGCGAGGCTTGGCGCCCGTAGTTCAATGGATAGAATAAGAGTTTCCGAAGCTCTCGATACAGGTTCGATTCCTGTCGGGCGCGCCAAGTTTCTCATAGAGCGCGGGCAAATTCACCAGAAACCCCCCAAATGGACTATTTCGGTGCTTTCAAAGCCTCGTGAAAACGTGCGACGTACTCTTCAAATGTTACGCCAGTTTCTGCTTCCAGTGCTTTTTGGGCTGCTAGCGAATCATCCCTGAGTTGAGCGCCTTTGGCACGCTCAGCGTCTGTCAAACCAGCCTCGGCTAAGCGGCGTGTGTGCTGCAAGGACATATTCAAGCCAAATTCGTGAAAGCTTGAATGCTGACCTTTGAGCGCCTCTAATACGCGTGCCGATGGTGTGGTTTCAGGATCAATGATTTTGGCGTGCTGGGCTTGGACGGCTGACAAGTAACCATCATCGCCGGTTTGCTTGGCCAAGAGCCCGGCGCACGCTTGCACTTGGTCCAAGACTTGTGTGGCCCATTGTGCCAATGGCACGGGTATACCAGACTGTCCGAGCAGTAGGCCGGGCTTGCGGCCTTGCAGAACTGTGGTCTGAAAATTGTTGGCGCTTTCTAGACAAAAGCCATCGTCACCAAAAGTGGGGCTGCTTTCGAGGGCACAAAATAACAAAAACGCATCCATGAAGCGAGCGGTTTGCGCACTGATTCCGCAGGGCTCAAATGGATCAATGTCTAAGCACCGAACCTCAACGTATTGGATGCCGCGCTCGGCAAGCGCGGTGATGGGTCTTTCGCCCCGTGCGGTGGTGTGCTTGGGTCGAATGGTTGAGTAATACTCGTTTTCAATTTGTAGCAGATTGCAATTCAATTGCGTCCATTGCCCGTCTTTATGAGTCCCGATGGCCTCATAGGCGGGCCATGGTGTCGTGACAGCGTCGTAGAGGCGCGACAAAAATGTGGTTAAGTCGTTGTAGCAAGGTTTTAAGGTCGACTGCGCTTTGTTTTGATAGCCAAAGTCGCTCATTCTCAAGCTGGTGGCCCATGGCAAATACAGGGTTTGATCGTCAAGCACTTGCAGGTCGTGCTCGCGCTCGCCAACAAAGTCACGAGATACTGCCGGTGAGGCACCAAATAAGTACATAAGCAACCAGTTGTGCCGCACAAAGTTGCGAATCAAGCCGACATAACCTGCGGATTGACGGGCTTGCGGCGTATCGCCAGGCAGGTCTAGCCGTTCCCATAAATCAGATGAAAAAGAGAAGTTGTAATGCAAGCCAGCGATACATTGCATGGCTTTGCCGTAACGTACGGCCAGTCCGCGCCGATAGACGTGTTTGAGCATGCCACTGTTTGACGTCCCATACCAAGCGATTTGAATATCCGCCTCGGATGGCAGGGTCGCAGGCATAGAATGATTCCAGATGGCTTCTTGCCCAAGGCTGTCAACAGCCAAGCGGTGGACCCAGTCTAAGGCGTGCATTAAAGAATCCACATCGCGATGGGTATCGGTGATGAGTTCGAGTAGCGCCTCGGCGTAATCAGTTGTGATGTGGGGGTGCGTGAGCGCCGAGCCCAAACCGATGGGGTGAGCCGTCATCGAGAGGCGCCCGTGGCGGTCGACGCGAAGGCCTTCTTTCTCAATGCCACGCAGAGAGTCGGTCAACAAGTCGGGGGTTTGTTGTAGAAGCGTTAATCGCTTTTGTAGCAAGGTGGTCAACCGAACATCCTGAGTTGTCATTAAAATTGTGTTTTCTGCGCCCGATTGTACGTGAATGGTTCGCTTGGTAGCGCAAGAATCAGTGTTAGGTTTTTTTAAAAGGAAACACGCTTGTTATCGAACTTACTGCATCAACGACGTCTCTTCGGCGGTCTATTTCTGTTGATCTTGGTTGGCGGTTTGTCGGCGTGTTACCCCAAATACAATTGGCGGGAGTTGTCGGTGGCCGATGGCCTCGCTGTGGCGGCCTTTCCCGCAAGGCCTGATACCGCGCAGCGCGAGATCGTGCTTAATGACATGAAACTCACATTTGAGCTGACAAGCGCGACAATCGATAAAACAGTTTTTTCAATCGGTTACAGCCAGTTGCCCATGGAAAGCACGCCTGCGCAACGGCAAGAGGCCCAGCGTGCAATGGTCTCGTCGTTAGCCAGCGCCATGAGCCAGCCCGTGCCTGACGAGGCATTTGCCGGTGAGGCATTCGTCTTGAGGTCACCCGATGCATCACCGCCGCTGGTGATGCATGCTAGGGTGGTGTTGTATTACGACGTGGTGATTCGTCAAATTGCTGCTGGTCCGATCAACGAATTAACCTCAGACATAGCACAAGAGTTTATGCGGTCGTTCAAAATACGCTAGTCGGTCGCAACAGCCCCAAGTAAATGGCTTGTGCCACGCAGGCTTGTCTGCCGTAAACATTTAGTTTTTTGCTGGCATTGCGCAGATGGAAATTGACGGTGCTTTCGCTCAAGCCCAGAATGGTGGCTGTTTCCCAGCTTGTTTTGCCGCGAGACACCCAGGCCAGACACTGCAACTCACGCCTGGATAAAGGTGCTTTAATCATTTTTTGTAACCTCTTGTGACAATGGCTTGACATAGGGGCCGTAGTTTGAGGCTTTATTACGGGTTTGTTAATGCGCATAATCCCTGAGTTTTTTTTAGGAAATGAATTTTGAGCGTTCTTTTAGCGGCTTACTTCAGTACCATCGCGCGGTTGTTGCCCATGATTGTTTGCGGTTTGGCCGGGTTTGTGTGGGGCAAGCGAGGAGCGGCTTATCCAACGGCGTTTGTGTCGACGCTGGTGACTTATTTGGCGATTCCAGCCTTGGTGTTTCATACCCTGATGACCACGCCCTTGGAAGCCGACGCCTTGGTGCTGATTTTGGGTGCATCTACAGCCGCTTTGTTGTTGGCGGCCGTTTTGGTTGCTGGACTTTTGTGGTTGTTTCGCCTGCCTGTAGCCGCGCTCGGTCAGACTGCCTGGATGCCAAATGCTGGCAATTTGGGCCTGCCCATGGCAACCCTTGTTTTTGGAGCAGAAGGGTTGACTGTGGCCATCGCTTTTTTTGCGGTGTCGTCTTTTTTAAGTTTCACCTTGGGCTTACGTTGGTTAACGGGCTCGTCAGGTAAAGTTTCCCGCCAACCCGTTGTTTGGGCCACACTTTTGGCTGTTGGCGCGCGTGCCGTTGATATCGAGTCGCCGATTTGGCTGCTCGATAGTGCTTCTATGCTAGGTAGCCTTGCTGTGCCATTGATGCTCCTCACGCTCGGCCATGCCTTGTCACAGTTACCGCGCTCGGGTTTGAAAGCGGGTGCTCTTGTGGCCTTAGCGCGATTTATCAGCGGCGCTTTGGTTGCGCTCGCCTTATTGACCATATCTGGTTTGCCACAGGCGATTGCCGCACCGATTGCGTTACAGATGGTGATGCCTTGTGCGGTCAACAGTTACCTTTTTGCGCGCCTGCATGGCACGCAAGGCGATGCCTCGGCCGGTGGCGTGTTGCTCTCCACGCTAGCTTTTGTGGTGGTTGCACCCTTTCTCCTTTGGTTGATAGGTGCTGCTTGAACACGTCAGCGGTGATACACTTTTCTGATGATCTAGGCGCCGATTTGGCTGATCTGCTTGCGGGCGCCTCACAAATCCCGCTAAAGAGGTCCGTATGAGTGATTCGTTTCAAGCCCTAACGCCGGCGTCGACAAGTCCGCCTGTGGCTATTGCAGTTGGCAGCGTGGGCCTGGTCCAAACGCAGTTCCATGATTTTGATCAGCCTTTGCCGCTTATGAGCGGCCAATCCTTACCGTCTTACACCTTAGCGGTTCATACCTATGGCCAGTTAAACGCCGATCGATCGAATGCGGTTTTGGTTTGTCATGCGTTAAACGCCTCGCATCACGTGGCCGGTATATCGGCTGAGAATCCTGATGATTTGGGTTGGTGGGACAACATGGTGGGTCCGGGCAAGCCAGTGGACACAGACATGTTCTTTGTCATAGGGGTCAATAACCTAGGGTCGTGTTTTGGGTCCACCGGTCCAGCCTCGATTAACCCGGCGACCAACCGCCCTTGGGGTGCGGCGTTTCCCGTGCTGACGGTTGAAGACTGGGTGATGGCGCAAGCCCGCTTGGCTGACAAACTCGGCATCGAACGATTTGCCGCCGTCATGGGCGGCTCTTTGGGCGGCATGCAAGCCTTGAGCTGGTCCATTGCTTGCCCCGATCGCGTGGCCAACTGTGTGGTGATTGCCAGCACGCCGCGACTTTCAGCACAAAACATTGCTTTTAATGAGGTGGCACGGCGTGCCATCATCACTGACCCAGAGTTTCATGGTGGCGATTATTACGCCCATGACGTAGTACCAAAGCGCGGTTTGGCAGTGGCCCGCATGGTGGGTCACATCACTTATCTTTCAGACAGCGACATGGCCGAGAAATTCGGCCGCACCCAGCGCTCGCCCGCAGCCGATGGCGATTACCACTATGGCTTTGACGTTGAGTTCGAAGTCGAGTCCTATTTGCGTTACCAAGGTGAGAAATTCTCGCGCTACTTTGATGCTAACACTTACCTGATCATCACGCGAGCTTTGGATTACTTTGACCCAGGTCGCCAAACCGATGGTGATTTAACGCAGGCCTTGGCCGCGGCCAAAGCCAATTTTTTGTTGGTGTCGTTTTCGACCGATTGGCGATTCCCACCGCCCCGATCGCGCGAAATCGTGAAGGCGTTACTGAACAACGAAGCTTCAGTCAGTTATGCCGAGATTGACGCACCACATGGTCATGACGCTTTCCTACTGACCGACCCGAGATACCACGCTGTGGTTCGTGCTTATTTTGAGCGTATCGCCAAGGGGATCAAGCATGACTGAGGCAATCGCAATGCCCGTGAGGCGTGATTTTCAGCGTATCGCAAGTTGGGTCGACCCTCAAAGCCGAGTACTGGACTTGGGTTGTGGTGATGGCGCTCTGTTGAGCTTTTTGCAGCAACAGCGTCAGGTCAGGGGGGTTGGTGTTGAAATTGATGACCAAAGAGTTATCGCTTGCGTACAAAAGGGCGTGGACGTCGTCCAACAAAACCTTGAGGACGGTTTGGCCTTATTTGGTGATCAGCAATTTGATACCGTGGTCTTGTCGCAAACCTTGCAGTCCATGCATCACACCGAACACATCTTGCGTGAAATGGTGCGTGTCGGGCGCACGGGCGTGGTTTCGTTTCCCAATTTTGGTTACTTGCCACACGGTTGGTCGATCCTGCGTGGGCGCATGCCCGTGACCAAGCAAATGCCTTACGCCTGGTACAACACCCCGAACATCCACTTATGCACGATCAAAGACTTCGAAGACTTGTGTGACAAGCTTAATTTACACATCCTTGAGCGTGCGACATTCAATCCAAGGGCTGAGGTTAGTTGGCTGCCGAACTGGCGCGCCACGTTGGCACTTTACCGATTCAGTGGTGCCTGATGGTGGTGCTAAATGGTGATGCGTAATGTTCGCTAGCATTTACTTTGGTCGTCGGGTGGCGCCGCTCTTGGCGCTGGGCTTTGCCAGTGGGTTGCCGCTGGCTTTAACGGGTGGCACCTTGCAAGCATGGGCCACCGTGGAAAACGTATCCTTGCAGGATATTGGTTTTCTGACGTTAGTCGGTACGGCTTATACCTTAAAGTTTTTGTGGGCCCCTTTGGTCGATCGCTATGTGCCGCCTTTTTTAGGGCGCCGGCGTGGCTGGATGGCGGTCACGCAAGTGCTGCTCGCATTGGGCATGGTGGCGATGGGGCAGTTATCCCCAGCTGATTCTCTGGGGCCCTTGGCAATGTTGGCGGTTTTGGTGGCGTTCTTTTCTGCCACGCAAGACATTGCCTTTGACGCGTATCGCACGGATGTGTTGCAAGCCAAAGAGCGCGGCGCGGGGGCGGCCTTGTCGGTGTTGGGTTACCGCTTGGCGATGCTGGTGTCCGGGGGGGTGGCGCTGATATTGGCCGATCAATGGCTGGGCTGGCAAAACATGTACCTAGCGATGGGGGCCTTGATGCTATTGGGGGTGTTTGCCACCTTAGCCGCACCCGAACCACAAAACCCCGGGCGCGCACCGGTTTCTCTAAGCGAAGCGGTGGTGGCGCCCTTAAAGGAATTTTTTTCACGCGATAAAGTTTGGCTTCTGCTTTTATTGATCGTGCTCTACAAACTTGGCGATGCTTTTGCGGGTGCGTTGTCGACCACGTTCTTGATCCGAGGCGCGGGCTATACCGTCACTGAAGTGGGCACAATCAATAAGATCATGGGTTTGACCGCAACCATTGTCGGGGCGCTGGTTGGCGGTGGCTTGATGGCCAAATTCGGTTTGTACCGGTCGTTGCTGTTTTTTGGTGTTTTGCAAGCCGTCTCAAACTTCGGTTATTGGTTGATTGCGGTCAACCCACCCAACATTTACCTGATGGCCGCCGGCGTTGGGTTTGAAAACTTATGTGGCGGCATGGGCACAGCGGCCTTCGTGGCGCTCTTGATGGGCTTGTGTCAGCAGCAGTTTTCAGCGACACAGTTCGCCTTGCTATCGGCCTTGTCGGCGGTGGGCCGCACCTATCTGGCGGGCCCCTTGGCGCCACCCTTGGTTGAAAGTTTGGAGTGGTCAGGGTTTTTTGTGGTGACGGTAGTCATCGCGCTACCGGGTCTGTGGCTCTTATGGCATCGACGCGCCTACATTGAGGCCATAGACGACGACGTTAAGCGCCAAGCGAGTGCCTAAATTCAAAGTGTGATGTCGTAGTCGATGGACAGTGGTGCATGGTCTGAGAACCGTTGCGCCTTGTAAATTTCGACTTGACGGGCCTTTTGCGCCACGCCGGGGGTGGCGATTTGATAGTCAATGCGCCATCCGACATTTTTGGCCCAAGCCTGTCCACGATTGCTCCACCAAGTGAATTGGTCTTCGCCCGGTTCTAGCGCGCGAAACACATCAACAAAGCCGATTTCATCAAACACCTTGGTCAGCCATTGTCGTTCCTCTGGCAGAAAACCAGAGTTCTTACGGTTACCGCGCCAGTTTTTAAGGTCGATCTCTTTATGCGCGATGTTCCAGTCGCCACAGATGATGAACTCATGGCCTGTCTCGCGGTGGTTTTTCATGAGTGATTCAAGCCAAGGCGCAAACGTGTCTAAGCACTGCATTTTGACGGCTTGCCTTTCATCGCCGCTTGACCCTGACGGCAGGTAAGCGCTGATAACGGTTAAGTTTTGCCAGCGCGCTGTGATAATCCGTCCCTCATCGTCAAAGAAAGGCATGCCCAAACCGGTGAAAACCGATTGAGGGTTTTGGCGCACGTATAGGCCCACACCGCTGTAGCCTTTCCGTTGCGCAAAATGAAAATGACCTTCATAGGGTTCGGGGTGGGTGAGTTCGCGGTCAAGATCGGCTTCGTGGGCTTTGACCTCTTGCAAGCAGATGATGTCGGCGCCATGTTCCTGCATCCAGGGGTAAAGTCCTTTGCGAAACGCTGAGCGCAGGCCATTGACGTTCAGTGACGTAACACGAAGCAAGGTAATCTCCACAAAAATGAGAAAATGAGATAATAAGAACAACCATAAAGCGGACACGACACATGACAGCAGACATCAAAACAGCTCAGCAACACCAAGGTCCCTCATTAGATCGCGCCGCGTTCGTGAACTTTGCCCTCGACGAAGGCGTCTTGCGCTTCGGGCAGTTCCAAACCAAGTCGGGCCGCCTGAGTCCTTACTTTTTTAATGCGGGTCTATTCAATCATGGGGCAAGTTTGGCACGTTTGGGCGAATTTTACGCCGAGGCTTTATTGGCGTCTGGTCAGCCCTTTGACATGCTGTTTGGACCGGCCTACAAAGGGATTTCTTTAGCGGCCACAGCGTCCATGGCTTTGTCGATGCGAGCCGAGTGTGCGGGACGAACCATCCCCTTTGCTTTTAATCGCAAAGAGGCCAAGGACCACGGCGAGGGTGGTTCTTTGGTTGGCGCACCGTTGACCGGTCGGGTCGTTATCATTGATGATGTCATCACCGCTGGCACCTCAGTGCGAGAATCCGTGGATATTATCCGCGCTGCTGGTGCAGAGCCAGTGGCGGTGTTGATTGCGCTTGACCGCATGGAGCGCGCGGGTACTGAGGGTGACTTGTCTGTCGGTTCGGCGGTGCAAGAAGTGGGTAAGCGTTACGGCTTACCCGTGATTACCATCGCCACACTCGAAGACATCATGGCCCTCATTAAAAACCAGACGGCCTTTACCGACCATGCTGCGGCAATTCAGGCCTACCGCGACCGTTATGGCATTCTTTAGAACAGCTTAAATCACCACTGCGGTTTTGTAACCGGTCTTATCCAACGCCTTTAGGGTGTTGATCAAGATGGCGGTGGCTTGCATAAAGTCGTCAGTGCTCATGTCTTCATCGGGGTGATGACTGCCACTGGGATTGCGGATAAACACAAAACCAAACGGAATACCAGCACTGTGAAAGGCGGCCGCATCATGCGAGGCGGGACTCAGCAGATCAGGTGCTGCAATACCCAAGGCTTTGGCACTTTTGCGCAGCGCTTCGGAAAACGTTTCATCGGCTCGAGCCACGGGTGCGGCACTGCGTGGGCCGAGATCAATTTTGACGTCTCGGGTTTGTTCGACAGATTTAACCATCGTCAAAAACTGTTGCTCAAGCCCATCTAAGAACGTTTGATCGTATGCACGCAGATCCAAACTAAAGCGAAATTCACCGGGCACAATGGTTAAACCGTGACGTTGGGAATTGGTGTGAAACTCACCAACGGTGAAAGCCATCGGCTGGCCCTTTTCTTCGGCTGCTTGCCAGATTTCATCAAGCCCCACCAAAATGTCGGCACCGGCCAAAGCGGCGTCTTTGCGAAACCGTCTGGGTAAACCCACATGACCGTACTCACCCACAATGCGCGCTTGTGCATAGCGCACATTGCCTGGGACAGCGGTGCCAATGGCCACCGCAAAATCGTCAACGGCAAGCGACGGGGCTTGTTCAATGTGCACTTCTAAGAATGCTGCTACCCGCTCGGGTGTGAGCGACGGGCGCTTCTCGCGCACAGCTTGTACATCGCCACCGGCCGACGCTAAGTGATCGGACAGGGTGCGTTGTGTGTCAACCCGACGCTTATCCAAGGCCTCTGCACCCAAGAGACCCAAAGCACCTCGACTACCGATGTAGGAGTGTTGAAACCAATAGCTTTCTTCGGCACGGATACCCATGACCATCACGTCATGCTTGAGTTTCACTCCTTGCGCTTGCAGTGCTTTGACCGCCACCAACCCGGTGACAACACCAGCAGCCCCGTCAAAATTGCCGCCCGCTGGGACCGAGTCAAGGTGTGAGCCAATCACGACCGCTGGTAAAGTGCGATCGGTTCCTGGCAGCACCATAAAGGTATTGCACAAATGGTCTGTCCAGACTTCTAGACCCAACGCTTGGGCATGACGCGTCATTTGATCGTGTGCGTTTTGTTCGCCTGGGCCATAGGTGTCCCGGCAAATACCACCGCTGACGGCGTCAGAGGTTTGCTCTCGCAAGCCGTCAAACAGAAGTTGTGCGTAAGCCTTTAAGTCGTCATTCATGGGGCGTGAGATTCCTGTGTCGTCAGGGCTGTGTTTCTTTGGCTTTCTGTGTGTTTTGCATTTTTTGATCAGCCCAAAAAATAATCTTAATTTTAACAATCTAGTTTTTTCGTTATGGTGAAGGCTCTTATTATCAATAAACACCAGAAACACGAGCTTTATGGCTTTCAGGTTTCAATCGACCACAAGTCATGAGTGAGCGGTGAGTGCGCACTGCTCAAGAGGTACTATATTGTTACTTAAGCTTCTAGCGTTTTGTTTATCAAAGGAGTCCCCGCATGAAAAGCCGACAACTCGGTCAAGATGGACCGGCTGTTTACCCAGTTGGCATTGGCGCCATGTCCTTTACCAACTTCTATGGGCCAACCAGTGAAGCCGCCAGCATCGCTATCTTAGATGCGGCGCTTGAGGCGGGGGTGACCCTTATCGACACGGCCAATGTATACGGGGCAGGTTCTTCAGAAACGCTGATTGGGCAGTACCTCAAAGCCAACCCAGCAGCCAAACAAGCCTTCAAAATCACCACCAAAGCTGGCATTACTCGCAAGCCCGATGGCAACGGTAATGTATTTGATAATTCGGCTAAGCACCTTGAGAGCGAGCTCGACAAAAGCCTAGGGCGTTTAGGCATCGAAGCGGTCGACCTCTTTTACATCCATCGCCGTGATCAGTCGATACCGATTGAAGAAGTGGCTCATACCTTGGCTGGATTTGTGAAGGCCGGCAAAGTAAAAGCGATTGGTTTTTCTGAGATTGCACCGTCTTCGCTACGGCGTGCCCATGCGGTGCATCCTGTGGCTGCTGTGCAGTCAGAGTATTCCTTGTCGACCCGCTCGCCGGAGCTGGGGTTAACCCAAGCGTGTGCCGAATTGGGCACATCACTGGTAGCATTTTGCCCAGTGGGCCGCTCATTGTTGACCGATGAACCACTGCGTTTTGAGGCGGCCCAACAGGCACAGTTTTTGGTGAATAACCCGCGATTTTTAGAACCCAATTACTCAGCCAATATTGAGGCGGTTGAACCCTTTCGGCGGCTGGCCAAAGAACTGGGGATACCCAGTGCAGGCTTGGCAATCGCTTGGCTTTTGGCTCAAGGTGAACACATCATTCCGATCCCAGGGACTCGGTCAGTGACGCACTTCAAACAATTACTGACGGGCGCCACGCGTGAATTGAAAGCCGATGAATTGGCCGCGATTGATCGTATCTTGCCGATTGGCTGGGCCCACGGTGATCGCTATTCGCGCCAGCAATGGGAAGGGCCGGAAGGGTATTGCTGAGTCTGGTGGCTTGCCGGAATTTTGTATGCGCAGGGTCTTCTTTTTCTGGTGGTTGTGATTCAGTGCTATCGAAGCATCCCAAGCGTATCAATTTAGGCTGTCCTCATTCAAAGATCTCTATCGAGGATGACTACTGCTGATGGGTAGGACTTAATTTATTGACTGTTAAACGGATAACAGATAAGATAGTTGATGGCTATTCAATCATTTTCTTGTGCTGACACGCAAGCACTTTTTACAACCGGACGTTGCCCGCGTTTTGCCAATATCAAAAAAGTTGCTGAACGCAAGTTGGCTCAACTTGACTCAGCGCCATCCCTGATGTTCATGAAAGCGCCGCCGGGTAACGACTTAAAAGAGTACGCGGGTTCGTGGCATGTCAGGATCAATAATCAACGGCGCTTAACTTTTAAGTGGGGGCAAAACGGCCCATTTGAAGTCCTGATTGAGGACCCACATTAAAAATTTTTGGAGATTCTAGTCCTATGTTTAAAAACGGAATGCGCCCAATCCACCCCG
>Ga0075467_10000306_pt1 | contig 37381 bp, 27 predicted proteins | sample DEB08_DNA_9_FD_75067 | JGI IMG/M metagenome (GOLD analysis project Ga0075467, IMG submission 75067) | Aqueous microbial communities from the Delaware River and Bay under freshwater to marine salinity gradient to study organic matter... | ecosystem: Environmental > Aquatic > Marine > Coastal ... | reverse complement strand
ATTATTAACGCTTCACTTCCAACCGTTTTAGTATATGGTCATTATGATGTACAACCACCTGATCCCTTAAATCTATGGAATTCACCTCCTTTTGAGCCTGTAATTAAAAAAACAGAATTGCATCCTGAAGGAGCCATTTTTGCGAGAGGTTCATGTGATGACAAAGGTCAAATGTACATGCACGTGAAAGCCATGGAATTTATGACTTCAACCAATCAATTACCTTGTAACGTGAAATTCATGATTGAAGGTGAAGAAGAAGTTGGTAGCAATAGTTTGTCTGACTTTGTAAAAGAAAATCAAGATAAATTAAGCAATGATGTTATTTTAATTTCTGATACAGGGATGATTGCCAAAGACGTACCTTCTATTACAACTGGACTCAGAGGATTAAGTTATGTGGAAGTCGAAGTTACTGGGCCGAATAGAGATTTACATTCAGGATTATATGGTGGTGCAGTAGCAAATCCTATTAATATTTTAACCAAAATGATTGCGTCATTACATGATGAAAATAATCATATTACCATTCCTGGTTTCTATGATAAAGTGGAAGAGCTTTCAAAAGAAGAACGCGCAGAAATGGCAAAAGCACCTTTTTCATTAGAAGCTTATAAAAAAGCGCTTGATATTGAGGCTGTTTATGGAGAAGAAGGATATACAACTAATGAGCGCAACTCAATTAGACCAACGCTTGACGTCAACGGAATTTGGGGAGGCTATACTGGAGAAGGCGCAAAAACAGTTATTGCGAGTAAAGCCTATGCAAAAATATCAATGCGTTTAGTGCCACATCAAGATTGGCATGACATCACTGCTTTATTCAAAGCGCATTTTGAAAGTATTGCACCAAAAGGCACAACAGTTAAAGTAACGCCTCATCATGGAGGACAAGGCTATGTGACTCCAATTGATAATATTGGATACAAAGCAGCTGCATTGGCTTACGGAGAAACCTTTGGCAAAAAACCTATTCCACAGCGTAGTGGAGGAAGTATTCCAATTGTAGCTTTGTTTGAACAGGAATTAAAAAGTAAAACTATTTTAATGGGATTTGGTCTAGATAGCGATGCTATACATTCACCTAACGAACATTTTGGGCTTTTTAATTACTATAAAGGCATTGAAACCATACCGTTATTTTATAAATATTTTACTGAACTTTCAAAATAGACATAGTTTTACCAATTGAAAAACAGTCATTATAAACAGTTTTTACTACTCAACTTAGCAACTCTATTTATTAGTACGTCTGGTGCGTTGGGTAAATTTATTGAAATGCCAACGCCAGTTATTATTTGGTGGAGATCATCATTGGCGCTTTTATGTCTTTTTGCATTCTGTAAATTCAAAAATATTAGTCTTAAAATAAATTCTCGAAAAGATCTTTGGGCTTTTATTCTAAGTGCCTTATTTATGGGTGGACATTGGATTACTTATTTCTATTCGCTTAAGTTTTCAAATGTGGCCATTGGAATGTTGTCTTTATATACATTTCCTGTAATGACAGCACTTTTAGAGCCTTTCTTCATTAAAATTAAATTAGATCCTATCCACATATTTCTTGGTTTTCTAGTACTTATAGGAATTTATATTCTTGCTCCAGAGTTTAATTTAGAAAGTTCACACGTTCAAGGCATACTGCTTGGTTTGTTGTCTGCACTATGTTATGCACTGCGCATTTTAATTTTAAAACGCCACGTTGCAAATTATAATGGAACCATGTTGATGATGTATCAATTATTAATTCTAACCATTGTACTTGCTCCATTTTTATATTTTATGGATACGTCAGGAATTAAAACTCAGTTTCCTTATGTAATTATTTTGGCATTGATAACTACAGCTATTGGTCACTCCATGTTTGTCCATAGTCTTAAATATTTCACTTCTAGCACAGCAAGTATCATGACGAGTGCATTACCAGTTTACGGCATAATCATTGCGTTTTTCTTTTTGGGAGAAATTCCAAGTAGTAATGTTTTTATTGGAGGCTTACTTATTATTTCAACGGTTCTAATTGAAGGTATTCGCTCAAGAAAAAAAGCATAAATCATTTAATTATGAAAAAATTTATACTCTACATTTGTAGAATTGAATTTTTTGCTCTATGTTTGTAGAGTTAATTCTAATTAAATAGAACAATGCAGTTATCAAAAACCGAAGAACAACTTATGCAACACCTCTGGAAACAGGAGGTTGCTTTTATGAAAGACCTACTCGAAGCTTATCCAGATCCTAAGCCAGCAACTACAACTGTTGCTACCTTATTAAAACGTATGATTGATAAAGGGTTTGTTGCCTATACGCTTCATGGCAATTCAAGAGAATATTATCCATTAGTAAAGAAAAAAGATTATTTCTCTAAGCATGTAAATGGGTTGATTAAAAACTTTTTTAATGATAGTGCATCACAATTTGCATCGTTCTTTACCAAAGAAACTGACCTGACTAAAGAAGAGCTGGAAAATTTAAAAACACTTATAGATAACGAAATTAAAAAGAAATAATCATGTTAGTTTACATTTTAAAATTTAGCGCATGTTTGGGTATTTTCTTAGCTTTCTATAAATTCTTTTTAGAGCGAGAAAACATGCATCAGTTTAAACGCTTTTACTTAATAGGAACAATACTTATATCTTTTAGTATTCCCTTTGTTACGTTTACTCAATATATTGAACCTGTAGTTTTAGATAAAACCATACAAACTACGCAAGCAGTTGTCTCTCAAAGTTTAGATATTTATAAAGCAGCTACAACTAACTATTTACCATTGCTTTTATGGAGTTTATATGGTTTAGGTGTTTTACTTTTCGGAATAAAATTTCTGACAAATCTGTCTAAAATCATTTTAAAAATAAATCGAAATCCTAAACATAAATCGCTCTATGCAATTAATGTATTGTTGCAAGATTTAGTAACACCTCATACCTTTTTTAGTTATATATTTTTAAACAAACATAAATACGAAACGCAACAAATCCCTAAAGAGGTATTGCTACATGAAGAAACACATGCAAAGCAAAAACACAGCATAGACATCATACTAGTTGAAGTTTTACAAGTTATATTCTGGTTCAACCCTTTAATTTATTTGATTAAAAATTCCATCAAATTAAACCATGAGTTTCTAGCGGATAAAGCAGTGCTAAAAGAAGGTGTTCAGCCTACAAATTATCAACAAATTATATTGGCTTTCTCAACTAATCAAAGGGAGCCTCAATTGGCAAATGCCATCAATTATTCATCCATCAAAAAACGAATCACAGTTATGAAAACACACACATCAAAACAGAAAATTTGGTTTAGAAGCCTAGTGCTTCTGCCATTATTAACACTAACATTATATAGTTTTAGTGAGCACAAAAAAGTTGTAAAAGAGATCATTCCAGAAGCCTCAGTTAACGGCGAAGTAACTCCGCTTAGCAATTCATCGACAAATCACACAGCCAGAAGTATTGAGCTTGAGATTTTAAATGATGGAAGTTATATGATTGACAATATTATGGCTACTAAAAGCACATTAGTAACTGTAGTTAATACTCTACATCAAGATATTACTTCAGAAGTACGAAACAAAATTATGAACATCCATATTAGTAGTTCAAATGAAATTTCGAACAAAGACGTTTGGCATATCTATAATTCTCTTCTTGATTATGGATTTTATAGAATGGTAACTCCTACCCAAGAAATTATTCTAGGAAAAGGAAACACGCCTTTTGCCATCAATAACACTGAATCTGAAGTCTCTTCAAAAGAACTTGCAAAATACAATCGTTTAGCAAAACTTTACAACAAACAACCAGAAGCAACACGAGTTATTCCTTTTGAAAATCTTGCACAAATAGAAACTATTTATCATAAAATGTCTAGCACGCAAAAAGCTTCTGCTGAACCTTTTCCAAATTGTCCTCCTCAGCTTTCGTTTCAAAAAAACACAGAAAAGCAAGATGGTGCATCAAGAGAGCAAATGAAAGAATACGAAAGATTAGCAAAACACTATAATTCGCTTCCCGATAATCAACGCATTATTAAACAAAAAGATGTTGTGAGAATGAAATACATTTACGGATTAATGAATGCTAAGCAAAAAAAGGATGCTGAACCATTCCCAAACATTCCACCTCCTCCTGCTCCAGAAGCTTTGAACCCTAACTTGCCTCCACCACCTCCACCTCCAATTCCAGATAATGCTACTAAAGAGCAAAAAGAAAAATACAAAAAGGTAATAGAAGAATATAATAAAAAATATACCATTAAGGATGGTATGGTGTCCGAGAATCCTCCACCTCCACCTCCTCCAATTCCTGATAATGCAACACCAGAACAAAGGAAAAAATACGAAGAAGCAACAAAGCTTTATAAATTACCTGCTGAAAAAAATGAAGGCTCTCGCGTTAGAGAACTAAGATCTAAAGAAGATATCTCACGATTAAGAAAAGATAAATTAGCTTATCAAGAAGCTAGGTTGGCAAAAATAAAAACTGATAAAGGAGAGCTTACACGTGTAAGAGAATTAAGATCTGAAGAAGAAGTTCTAAAATTAAAAAAAGAAAAGCTCGCATATAAGGAGGCTAGAGTTGCTAAATTAAAGACAGATAAAGGAGAGCTAGCAAGAATTAAAGAAATTCAAACTCCAAAACCTCCTAGATCACCATTAGATCATGTTATTGATATGGCAAAAAAAGATGCCATATTCTATCTTGAAGGAAAAGAAATTTCATCTGATGATGCCATAAAAGCTTTAAAGAAAAATAAGTCATTAAATATTGAAACTATCGGAAGCGATTCAAGACAACCAAAAGTTTATATCACCAAAAAACCTGTTGTTATCGATAATTAAATTTTTTAGAAAAAATTAAAGCCTCATTATTTGAGGCTTTTTTTGTAACATTTTGTCAAAACTTGCGTTCTAATAGACAATCAATCAAAACCAATCATTATGTTACAACAATTTTTCATCCTCTGCTCAGGCTCAGACACAGATATTTTAAAAGACTGCTCCAAAGGCGAACAAAATAAATATGCAGGTATAGGAGCCACTGTGTTTTTTACAGCACTCATGGCCTTTATTGCTGCTAGTTATGCACTTTACACAGTGTTTGACAATCTTTATGCTGCAGTTGGTTTTGGCTTAGTTTGGGGATTGCTAATTTTTAATTTAGACAGATACATTGTTTCTACAATCAAGAAAACTGGAAATGTAATTGATGAACTCATTCAAGCATCTCCAAGACTAATTTTGGCTATTATTATTGCTATTGTAATAGCAAAACCATTAGAGTTAAAAATATTTGAAAAGGAAATCAATCAAGTCCTTTTAGAACAAAAAAACGATTTCACATTAGCCAATAAGGATCAAATTGCACAGCAATACACACCAACAATCGCTTCTTTTCAAAATGAAATTACAGCATTAAAAAATGAGATAAATACAAAGGAAACTGAAGTTAATAATTACTACAATACATACATCGCTGAGGCCGAAGGACGAGAAGGAACGTTACTTTTAGGAAAAGGTCCAGTTTATAAAGAAAAACGTGATAAACATGACGCGAGTTTGGTTGAGTTACAAACCTTAAGAGTAACGAACAATGCAAAAATTGCAGCAACAGAAGCTCAAATTGCACAACTTAATTCAGATTATGATACTCAAGTAACAACATCGCAACCAATTATTGATAATTTCGATGGTTTAATGGCACGAGTTGATGCACTTGGAAAGTTGCCTTGGCTCCCTTCTTTTTTCATTTTCTTATTATTTTTAGCCATTGAAACCTCACCAATATTTGCTAAATTATTATCACCAAAAGGTGAATATGATATTAAATTCTTAGAAAGTGAAGATGAATTAAAATCTTGGGCTGCACAGAAAAAACATCAGCAAAATGCTGTTTTAAATACTGACAATATTATAAATGATAGAGTTTATGGAGACATTGCTGAAGAAGAAGAACTCTATGCCTATAAGAAAAAAATTGCAAGAGATTTAATGAAAAAGCAACAAGAAGCTTTTTATAAAAAGCAAACAAGAATATTATAACGCTAACTATGCAGCATCATTAGTATTGAAATGCTCATAAACCTCTTTACATCCAAAACCAATAATTGACAAGCTTTTATCCTTAGTAATAGCTTCATTATGCAACTTTGCCAATGCATTCACTCCATAACGATCTGCACTTTCTAAGTCTTCAATACTAATTGTAAGTTTATCGAATGTTTCAAAAATATGATCGAAAGCATTTTGAAATAAAGGCAGATTTTTTCGGTTGAGTACGCCTCGTATCTTAAAAAAGTTATTGTAGTTGGTAATTTCTAAATCCATAACACGGAATAAAAGGTTAAAAATAAACTTGGGCTATTAATCTAACCTAAAGATCTCATTTTAAAATGGATATGTTCTAATATTTCGATGAATAGAAACTCTTTTCTGTTAAAACATTGTAACGTGCAAATATTTCAGATAAACTGTTAAGTAAGACTATATCTATCCCCTATTCTCTTTAAATAATAATACCATAATCATTGATTTAAAATTATAGAATTATCTATATTTAAATTATGAATAACATTATTCAAATTAGTGCAGCTTTTATTGAGAAAAACACCAACTTTCTTGAGCTAATTTCAGCTTTAAATCAAGGATTTTCTTCCAATGAAATTATGGTTCCAATGCGACATCACCATGATTTTCCAAACCCAGAGGTTAACGCAGATTCCACGCTCTTGTTAATGCCTGCATGGAATCCAAGCAAAGATGCTGGTGTGAAAATTGTCACTGTGAGTCCAGAGAATGGTAAGTTTAATTTACCCTCCATTCAAGGAACTTACATTTATTTAGATGCTACAAATGGAACCATTAAAGCTTTACTTGATGCTAAAAGTTTAACGGTAAAACGTACGGCTGCTGCTTCCGCATTAGCATCTTCTTTTTTATCTAAAAAAAATTCAAGCTCACTTTTAATGATTGGTACAGGAGCTTTATCAATGAATCTTATAAAAGCACATGCTTCCGTTAGGCCAATTACCAAAGTTTATGTTTGGGGTCGAAATTTTGAAAAAGCAAAAGCAATTTGTAAGCATCTCAAAAAAGAGAAATTCTCAATTGAAGCCATCGAAACTATTGAAGACAAAATTTCAAAAGTTGATATTATTTCATGCGCAACCTTATCAAAAACACCTTTGGTTTTAGGTGAACACCTTAAAAAAGGTCATCATATTGACCTTGTTGGCGCATATAAAAAAGATATGCGTGAAGCTGATGATAACACTATAAAAAAGTCCTCTATTTTTGTTGACACCTTTCAAGGTGGACTTAAAGAAAGTGGCGATATTGTAATCCCTTTACAAAATGGAATCATAAAAACGGAAGCTATAAAAGCAGATTTGTTTCAACTTTGCTCCAATGAAAAATCAGGTCGAATCAATGATTCAGAAATAACAGTATTCAAATCTGTTGGTCATGCTTTAGAAGATCTAGTAGCTGCTAAATATTATTATACCAAGTTTGTAAATGAATAAAACCTATCAAAATATTCTCAGTAAAACAGCATTCAATCCACCTAAAGATTGGTTACAAATCAAAACTATTGATATGCACACAGGAGGCGAACCTTTACGCGTTATTGTTGATGGTTTCCCAGAGCTCAAAGGAAATTCTGTTTTAGAATATAGAAGATATTGCAAAGAACATTATGATCATTTGCGAAAAGCTTTAATGTTTGAACCTCGTGGTCATGCAGATATGTATGGCTGTATTTTGCTACCACCTTATGATGACGATGGCGATTTTGGAATGATTTTTTTGCATAACGAAGGCTACTCTACAATGTGTGGACATGCTATTATAGCCATATCAACCTTAGCAATTGACATGAAGTGGATTGATGTAAAAGAAGGTGATAATATTTTAAAAATCGATACACCTTGCGGAAGAATTATATCGTATGCACATGTTAAAAATAATCAAGTTACTGGAATTCGTTTTCATTGTGTACCAAGCTTCGTGATTGGATTGGATAGACAAGTTACGGTTGATGGATTAGGCACTGTTACTTATGATTTAGCTTATGGAGGCGCTTTTTATGCTTATGTTGATATGGCTAAAAACAACTTTAGTTTCGATTTGAGTACAAATTCGTATCGAGAACTTATTAATCAAGGTATGAAAATTAAGCGTGCTGTTATGAAAGCAGATAAAGAGATTTTACATCCTTTTGAAAACGATTTAAGTTTCTTGTATGGCACTATTTTTATTGATAACAATAAGCAACCCTCTGGAGTTGATAGCAGAAATGTTTGCGTTTTTGCTGAAGGTGAAGTAGATCGTTGCCCAACAGGTTCTGGGATTTCTGGACGTATGGCTATTCACAAAACTAGAAACGAAATTGCTTATGGAGAAACTATGAGCATTGAAAGTATTACAGGTTCGGTGTTTAAAAGTTCTATAGTTTCTGAAGAAGACTATGGATTATTTAAAGCTGTAATTCCGCAAGTGGAAGGCACTGCAAATATTACTGGAATGCAAACATTTGTTATTGATCCAAATGATCCAATGAAAAACGGTTTTATTTTACGATAAATGTTCAAAACAAAAGAGATAATAAATAAGAATCCACGTTTAAATCATATTCACGTTTTTAATGATGACATCTCCTGTAAAATATGTCCCAATTTGGGAGGAAGCATTCAAGAATTCTCTCATAAAAATATTGATATATTGGATGGTATAGAGTTTTCTGAGAAGGGATTAAAATCTTATGCAGAAGCTTATCAATCTGCTATTTTATTTCCTTTTGTTGGACGTATTCCAAATGGCAAATATGCTTTTGAAAATAGAAATTATAAACTTGAAACAAACGAAACTTATCGCAACAATGCATTACATGGTTTAGTATTCAATAAGTCATTTAAAATTGATGTAATTCACACCTCAAATTTAGAAGTTAAAGTGCAATTGTCATTTGTTTCTGATGGAACTTTAAAAGGTTATCCTTTCAAATTCAAGCTTCAAATAACGTATTCAATTTCCAATAATGGACTTACTATCAATTTCAACATTACCAATCAAGATTCAAACTCGTTTCCTTGTGGTTGTGGTTGGCATCCATATTTTAAAAGTGAAAATTTAGCATCAAGTTCACTTTCGTTTTTATCAAATGAAAAACTATCTTGTGATGATAATTTAATTCCTAATGTCTCAAGCAAAAATCCAGAACCTTCAACTTTTACGTTAAATCATAAGTCGTTTGATGATACTTTTATACTTTTAAAAAACGAAGTGAATTTTAAATCAAATAAGTACAAATTGCAAATGGTTTTCAATGAAAATCACCAAAGTTATTTACAAATTTATACGCCATTTGACAGAAAAAATATAGCGATAGAACCTGTGACTTCTGCACCAAATGCTTTTAATAATAAATTAGGTTTATTAGAACTTAAGCCAAACAAAACTTATAATTGGAACATCAAATTAAAAATAATTGAATAAACTAATCATCATATTACTCCTTATACTTGTTGTTTCTTTTGGCTGTTCAAAAGACGCTAAACTAAATACTCAAACAAATTTTGAGTATTTAGAGTATAGTAAAAACATATTAGATTATCGCATAACTCCAAAGGACTCATTAGATAAGGCAGGCTTGATGTTTTCCGATCAAGGCGCTTGGTTTGCATATGGTTTGCCAAAAACTGAAAAGAATTTAATTGGTTTTTCAGGCCCTTTTTTAATGACACAACAGAATGGTATTTGGAGTGACATAATTATGTCTAGATTAGGTCTTTCTGAAGGCACTCATAACAGCAAAATCATTAGTTTTAAGGATGATTTAAAAATTCAAAAAAGTTATTCCAGCCATTTAGAGCAAGTACTCGAAAATGATAAACTTCAAATTAACATAGAACTTGTTTTCCTAAATGGAAATACAGTTTTGCAAAGATTTAGCATCAAAAATAAAACTAAATTTCCTCTTGAACTAAAGACTAGCATTCAAGGTGGTACTTATCAGGCTTTAGGCATTAAATTATTAAAAGATGAAAATCAAATTAAATTAATATCAGAAAATACTAATGCCATTGGTTACATAAAAATTAATGAGGAATTTGAAAATATTGAAATACTTGATGAGGATTCATTCTACACTTTTCATAAATCCAAAAATTTAAAACCTATCGAAACCAAATCATTTGTAATCTCCCAAACCTTCATCTTCCCAGAGTATTCTTGGGAACAAGAAAAAGCGCTCATTGAACGTGTAGATTTTGATTCTGTTTTACAAGCAAGAAAACAAGAAAAAAACAATCAACTAAAATCCTTAATCACAAACAGAAAACCACAATTTCAAGACGCTAAATATGCTGAAGTTTTAGCCAAATCGCAATTAACATTACAAAACAATTGGCGAATTCCTGCAGGAGAAATTGGGCATGAAGGTTTATTTCCAAGTTATCATTACGAATGGTTTAACGGTTTTTGGTCTTGGGATTCCTGGAAACATGCAGTGGGTTTATCATATTACGATTTACGTTTAGCAAAAGAACAAGTAAAGCTTATGTTCGAATTTCAAAACGATGATGGCTTTGTTGCAGATTGTGTATACAGAGATACAACCATAGAAGCGCATAATTATCGCGATACCAAACCACCTTTATCAGCTTGGGCAGTTGCTAAAATTTACGAAAAGGACAAAGATTTAGAGTTTGTAAAATACATGTATCCTAAACTTAAAAAATATCACTATTGGTGGTACAACAAACGTGATCACGACCAAGATAGCCTTTGTGAATATGGCTCAACAGATGGCAGTTTAATTGCTGCAAAATGGGAAAGCGGGATGGACAATGCCATCAGATTTGACACCTCTAAAATTTTGAAAAATAGTATAGGCGCCTATTCGTTAGATCAAGAAAGTGTCGATTTGAATGCGTATCTCTATGCTGAAAAATTGTTTTTGTTGCGATTAGCAGAAGCCTTAAATTTAGATGACGTTTCACAATATAAAACCGAAGCAGAAATCTTGAAAACTAAAATTCAAACACAGTTTTATGATGAAAATGACGGTTGGTTTTATGATACAAATTTAGAAGGAACAGAATACATAAAAGGTGAAGGCAGTGAAGGCTGGACAGCACTTTGGGCAAATGCTGCAACCCAAGATCAAGCAGAAGCTGTAAAAAATAAAATGATGGATCCTAATAAGTTTTATACAAAAGTACCTTTTCAAACCATGAGTGCCGACCATGAAAAGTTCGATCCTTTAAAAGGGTATTGGAGAGGTCCTAACTGGTTAGACCAAGCTTATTTTGGCGTGAAAGGATTACGCAATTATGGATTTAACAAAGAAGCAGACAAGGCTACAATTCAAATCTTGGAAGGTGCTAAAGGCTTATTGGGAAAAGGCAAATCAATTAAAGAAAATTATCATCCACTTACAGGAGAGGGACTCCACGCTCAAAATTTTAGTTGGAGTGCAACTCATGTTATAATGTTATTAATGAACGAAACAAATGATTAAAAGATTTACAATTTTTACGCTTTTACTTTTTAGCTTGTCAATTTACAGTCAGCAAAAAGACCCAATAAAAGATTACAAACACTACATAGAAAACGAACAAGTGATATCTGAAAACAAAGAGCCTGCTCATGCTTCGTTTTGTTCATTTTCTACTGTAGAAAATGCAATTAATAACAATCCTCAATATTATAAATTATTGAATGGCTCTTGGAAATTCAATTGGGTGAAAAATCCAAAAGACAGACCAACTCAATTTATGAATTCAAGTTTTGATGTGTCTCAATGGGATGACATCAAAGTACCTTCCAATTGGGAAGTTGAAGGTTTTGGAATTCCAATTTATGTCAATCATCAATATGAATTTGCAGATTACAAGGCTATGATTGCAGACGATATGGAATTGGTTGATCGCATCTATCCAAAAAAACCTGGTGATGTACCCGATAATTATAATCCTGTTGGCACATATCGTCAGGATTTTACAATTGAAGAAAACTGGAATAACAAAGAAATGTTCTTACACATTGGAGCGATGAAATCTGGTGGTTTTGTTTGGCTTAATGGCCAATATATTGGTTATTCTCAAGGCAGTAAACTCCCTGCAGAATTCAATATTACTAAAGCTACTAAAACAGGTAAAAACACCATTGCAATTCAAATTTTTAGGTGGACAGATGGTTCCTATTTAGAATGTCAAGATTTTTTTAGAATAAGTGGCATTGAACGTGATGTCTTTATTTATGCGCAACCAAAACTTAGAATTCACGATTTTGAAGTGACTTCGGTTCTTGACAAAGCATATAAAAAAGGTTTGTTAGACTTAACTATTGATTTAAAAAACCATACTTCAAAAAATGAGAACATCAATGTTTCTTATAAATTGTTAGATGGTGACACTTTAATTGCTTCGAGTGAAAATAATATTCAAATAAGTAAGTTACAAGAAGCCACAACAAGTTTTAAAACTGAAATTCCTAATGTAATACAATGGAGTGCTGAGCACCCTAATTTATACACACTCATTCTAGAAACAAAAGATTCAAAAGGCAAAACGATTGAAGTCACGACTAGAAAAATTGGCTTTCGTTCGGTTGAAATAAAAAACGGTTTGCTATTAGTTAATGGTCAACGCATTACTTTAAAAGGTGTTAACACGCAAGAAACAGATCCAGAAACAGGCCATATAATGTCTGAAGAACTTATCATGAAAGACATCAAACTCTGGAAAGAAAACAATATTAATGCCGTGCGTTTAAGTCATTATCCTAGAGGCAGACGTTTTTATGAACTCTGTGATGAATATGGTTTATACGTTGTTGACGAAGCCAATATTGAATCTCATGGCATGTATTATGGTAAATATTCTTTGGCTAAAAACCCATCTTGGGAACATGCACATGTTGACAGAATGATTCGTATGGTTGAGCGTGACAAAAACCATCCATCAGTCATTATTTGGTCTATGGGAAATGAAGCTGGAAATGGTATCAACTTCTTTAAAGGTTATGATGCCATAAAAGCAAACGACAACACCAAACGTCCTGTGCAATACGAACGTCCATACAAAGATTACGATGGGAGTTTGTATGATATGGAGTCGAATACAGATATTATTGTGCCTCAATATCCAAGTCCAGCACGATTTGAGGAAGTAGGGAAATCAAAAACTGACAGACCTTATATTCCGAGTGAATATGCTCATGCTATGGGAAATAGTACTGGAAATTTTCAAGATTATTGGGACATTATCGAGCAATACGACAATTTACAAGGTGGTTTTATTTGGGATTGGGTAGATCAATCCATTTGGAAAACCAATGAAAAAGGCGAACGCTATTATGCTTATGGTGGTGATTATGGTGAAAACATGCCAACTGACAATACCTTTTTAAATAATGGAATTGTATTTCCAGACAGAACACCTCAACCTGCTTTATATGAGGTTAAAAAAGCACATGAATATATAAATTTTAAGGATAAAGGCATTAATCGTCATGATGAATTAAGAGTTTTGGTTGAAAATTTATACGATTTCACAAATTTGAATCAATTCGATTTTAAGGCTGAAATTAAGGCTGATGGGAAAGTGCTACAAGGTATTAACTTTGATGATATTTCTGTTGAAACACATACTGGAAAACTCATTCGAATCCCATTAAAGGAAATTGAATTTCAAGATAATACCGAATATTTTGTTCATCTATCTGCAACCTCAAAATCAGATTGGGGAATTTTACCAAAAGGATTTGAAGTCGCTCATGAGCAAATTTCGTTAACCGACAAATTCAAAAAAGCAGATGTTAAACTTGAAGAAAGTACAAAATTGACTGCTGAAAATAATCAAGGCATTTTGACCATTTCAAACAATGAACTAAAAGTTGTTTTTGATAAAGCCGAAGGCCGAATGACATCTTTTCTATTTAATGGAACCGAATTATTAATGGATGGAGAAGGTCCAAAACCAAATTTTTGGAGAGCAATGACAGACAATGATTTTGGCAATCACATGGACGAAAAGAATATTGAATGGAAACAAGCTTCGTTAGAGTCAACAGTTAAATACTTTGACTACAAAACTCTTGAAAATGGTTCAATAGCTTTAGAAGTTACATTACATTTAACAGGAGTCGAAACCACTTTTACATCTAATTACACCATCTATGGGAATGGCGTTATTCATATTGAAAACACCTTAAACGAAACAAATTATGAAGGCGATATTCCAAGAATTGGGATGCGTTTACAACTACCAAAATCTTATGAAAATCTAAGTTATTTTGGTCGTGGTCCTTGGGAAAATTACCAAGATAGAAATGCTTCTGCATTGGTTGATTTATATGCTTCAAAAGTAAGCGAGCAATACGTGCCATATATTCGTCCGCAAGACAATGGTTACAAAACTGATACTCGTTGGATTGCACTTTCAGATGAAAACAAAAACGGCCTGCTATTTGTTGCTGACTCAAAAAATCATTTGAGTTTTAGTGCGCTTCACATGGAGAATGAAGATTTTGACACTACTGCAGGATTAGATTATAAAAACTCAAATAAAAGAAAACACACTATTGACATAAAAGAAAAAGACCTAGTTCAATTAAACATAGATTTAGGGCAACGCGGAGTCGCTGGCGATGATAGTTGGTATTCCAAGCCAATGGAAAAATATCAATTCAAAGGCTCACAAAAACATAGTTACAGTTTTTATCTTGTTCCTTTTGAAAACAAAACAGAAAGTGATTTTATCATATTAAGTAAATCATATAGTAGTCAATAACATGCTTATAAATTATCCTATGAAATATAAACTTACGTTGCTTTCACTTTTAATACTCTGTTATGCACAAGCACAAAAATTTGAAAATCTTGCCTTAACACCTCCAATGGGATGGAATAGTTGGAACACATTTAAATGTGATGGCATCAACGAAAATGTTATAAGAGAAATGGCAGACACAATGGTTTCCAAAGGATTGAAAGCTGTTGGTTATGAATATATAATCATTGATGATTGCTGGCAAATTGGACGTGATGAGAATGGTTATATCATTATTGACAAAGAAAAATTTCCTTCTGGAATGAAAGCTTTGGCAGATTACATTCATTCAAAAGACTTAAAGTTTGGCATCTATTCTGACGCAGGAACTCATACTTGTGGTGGACGACCTGGAAGTAAAAACTTTGAACTCAAAGATGCAGAAAAATATGCAGAGTGGGAAGTTGATTATCTAAAATACGATTGGTGTAATTCAGAAGGACAAGATGCTATTGATTCTTACACATTAATGCGTGACGCATTATATAAAAATAAAAGACCTATTCTATTTAGTATTTGCGAATGGGGAATTAATAAACCTTGGGAATGGGCAAAAGATGTTGGACATATATGGCGAACTACTTACGATATTAGTTTTGATGGTCGTTTTGATGGCGACCGTTGGGGAAACCAAATTGGTTGGTCTGACCTCATCGACAAACAAGTTGGATTAGAAAAATTTGCTGGACCAGGACATTGGAATGATCCCGATATGTTAGCTGTTGGTATTGGAATGCCAGTTAACGAAAGTAGAGCTCATTTTACCATGTGGTGTATGCTTGCAGCACCTTTAATGACTGGAAATGATTTGCGAAATATGGCTGTCGAAACACAAGAAATTCTCACTAATAAAAACGTAATCGCTATAGACCAAGACAAATTTGGGAAACAAGGTTTTAAAATTCATGATGATGGACATTTTGAGATTTGGCAAAAACCATTATCCAATGGAGAAATAGCCATTTGTTTATTTAATAGAGATACAGACATTAAAGAATTTACAATAAATTGGGAAGACCTTAAAATAAAACTGTTTAATGGTAAGTACAGTATTACCGACATATGGAAGGACGAAACAATAGGAAATACGGAAGACATAATTAATCTTCAAGTACCTAAAAGAGACGTTGTTCTTTTCAAGTTAACTCCAATTCAATAACGATAGCGAAGAATAATAATGAATTACTCAGATATAAAAATATCGATTCAAGAAGCTGAAAATATCCTATATCAGCTTTATAATATTAAAGGAAAAGCATCTGAACTTCCAGGAGAAATTGATTTTAATTTTAGAATAAAAGTTGATAAGGAAGAAGGTTTTATCCTAAAAATTTCAAGACCAAACGAAAATTTATCTTATTTAGATTTTCAGCAACAAGTATTGCAACATCTAGAAGAAAATGGTGAAAATCTTATTGCTCCAAAAGTTTTTAGAGATAAATATGGCAATGCGATTTCTTCAATTACTGATGATTCAGATAATATTAGAAATGTTCGCTTATTAACATGGATATCTGGCAGACTTTGGAGTCAAGTAAATCCTCAATTAAATGATTTGCGTCACAGCTTAGGTCAACAATGTGGTTTACTCACTAAAGCATTAGAAGGGTTTTACCATTTAGAAGCACGTCGCGAGTTTGATTGGGATACTGCACAATCGCTCTGGACAAAAGAGCATATTCATTTATTTAATGCAAACGAAAGCGAAGTTTTAGAGTATTTTCAAAATGAATTTGAAAGTTCTCAAAAGGAGTACAGCCAACTTCGTAAAAGCGTCGTTCATAATGATGTAAATGACAATAATATTATTGTTTCTGGAGATTTAATCCAACCAAAAGTAAAATCATGTATTGATTATGGAGATGCAGCTTTTACACAAATTATTAACGATCTGGCTAATGCATGTGCTTATGCTAGTATGCATCATAATGATCCTTTAGAAGCTGCTTTACCAATAGTAAAAGGTTATCATGAATCATTCCCGTTACAAGAAGAAGAGTTAAAGCATTTGTATAATTGTATTGCAATGAGATTGGTGATTTCAGTAACTAAATCTGCTATCAATAAGGTTAAGGAACCTAATAACGAATATTTATTAATAAGTGAAACTCCAGCTTGGGAATTACTAAAAAAATGGTTCAACCTAAGTTCGGATTTTGCACATTATAGCTTCAGAGTGGCATGCAGTTATACTGCACATCCAGATACCGAAAAATTCAATAAATGGGCTGCAACATATCAATTTAAAGTATCCGATTTATTTCCAACAGCTCCAAGTGACGACTTTCAGCATATTGATTTGAGTGTATCGAGCAGATGGGTTGGTCATCAAGAAAATTTCAATGATTTAGATTTATTTCAATTTAAAATTGACAGACTTCAAGCTGAATATCCTAATAAAGTTCTTGCTGGCGGATATCTAGAACCTCGTGCATTATACACGTCTTCTGCTTATGATAAAATTGGAAATAATGGTCGTGAGAGTAGAACTGTTCACTTAGGAATTGATTTTTGGTTTCATGCAAATACTCCCGTTCATGCATTGTTTGATGGTGAAGTGATAACTGCAGTTGATGATGCTGGAGTTAAAGAATATGGTGGACTAGTCATTTTGAAACATAAGGTAGAAGATTTTGAATTCTTTACACTATATGGACATAATACGGTTGAAAGTGCTACCAAACATAAACTAGGAGACATTATTAAAAGAGGAGAAAAAATAGCTGTATTGGGCAATTATCCAGAAAACGGAAATTGGGCACCTCACCTACATTTTCAAATTATGATGTCCATGTTGGATTATAAAATTGATTACCCAGGAGTTGCATACTTTAACCAATTAAAAGTTTGGGAAGGCTTATGTCCAGATCCAAATTTACTTTTTAAATCTGAAGCACTAGAAGATTCTAATACAACATCTAACGATGAACTCGTTACTTATAGAAAACAGCATTTAGGAAAAAGCTTAAGTCTTCAATATAATGTTCCAATCAAAATGGTTCGTGGTGGAGGAGCATATCTTATGGACCAATATGCAAGAAAATATTTAGATACTGTGAACAACGTTGCACATGTTGGTCATGAACATTATAGCGTGATGAAAGCAGGTCAGGATCAAATGGCATTGATAAATACTAATTCACGCTATTTGCACGATAACATTAATGAGTTAGCTAAAGAACTCATTGAAACTCTACCACCAGAATTGAGCGTATTGCATTTCGTAAATTCTGGTAGTGAAGCCAATGAGTTGGCCATACGAATGGCAAAAGCATATTCTGGTGAACGAGATATTATTGCTAGTGAAGTTGGCTACCATGGAAACACAAATTTGTGTGTAGATATTTCATCTTATAAATTTGATGGAAAAGGTGGTTCTGGAGCCCCAGAACACACGCACATTTTTCCAATTCCTGATGCCTTTAGAGGAAAATATCGTGGAGACAACACAGCAGAAAATTATGCTGATGAAGTGAAAAAACAAATTGTTAAAGTTCAAGAAAAAGGTCGAAACGTTGCTGCTTTTATTATTGAACCTATTATAAGTTGTGGCGGACAAGTAGAATTGCCTGCAGGCTTTTTGCCAAAGGCATACGAAATGATAAGAAAAGCCGGTGGACTTTGTATTTCAGACGAAGTGCAAACTGGTTGTGGACGAATAGGCAAAACATTTTGGGGTTTTCAATTGCATAATGTCGTTCCAGATATTGTAACTATTGGAAAACCTTTAGGAAACGGACATCCTGTTGCTGCTGTAGCATGCACACAAGAAGTTGCTGAAAGATTTGCTAATGGCATGGAGTATTTTAATACGTTTGGTGGTAATCCTGTGTCATGTGCTATTGCAACGGAAGTATTACGAACAGTAAAACGAGAAAAGCTTCAAGAAAACGCACTAGACGTTGGTGAATATTTAAAAACAGAATTGAAAAAGCTCTCAAATGAATTTCCCATTATTGGTGACGTACGTGGACAAGGTTTATTTTTAGGTATTGAATTGGTTGATAATAATATGAATCCTTTGGCAGCACAAACCGATTATTTAGCTAATCGGATGAAAGATCATGGTATTTTAATGAGTATTGATGGTCCAGATCATAATGTTTTAAAAATAAAACCTCCAATTGTTTTTAGTCACGAAAATGCTGAAGAATTGGTGTTCTATTTAAGAAAAATATTAGCTGAAGACTTTATGGCATCTCGATATAATTCCGATAATAATCGGAATCACTCGATGTGACAAAACAATTAATGTCAGTTCGAGTGATTCATTTTAATGAATCTTATCGAGAACTATGATAAATTTATTAATGAGAAAAATAATCTTTTTTATATTATCACTTTTAGCTTTAGGTTGTCAGCAAGAACCTTTACAAAAAATAGCTGAGCAAACTTTTCATTACAATCATGAGATTTTTGAAGATAATAAACTAACGCCTAGAGCTTCATTCTTTGCATTTGAAAATGAAAATATTGTAGATAAGGATAACTCAAACCGTTTTTTAAGTTTGAATGGTGATTGGAAATTTAATTGGGGTAAAGACCCTAAACAGCGGTCAACTACGTTTCAAAATATAGATTATAACGATTCTGAATGGACTACTATTCCAGTCCCATCAAACTGGGAGGTTGAAGGCTATGATCATCCCATTTACTTAGACGAGCGCTATCCATTTACAACCAAATGGCCTGATGCACCGAGCGATTATAATCCTGTCGGGACATATCGGAAAACGATAAACTTAGATTCCGAGTTTTTAAAAGAAGATGTTATCCTCCATTTTGCTGGCGCAAAATCTGCCATGTATGTTTATGTTAATGGCCACTATGTTGGTTATTCTCAAGGAAGTAAAACACCTGCCGAGTTTAATATTTCAGAATATTTATTACAAGGTAAAAACCTCATCGCTTTGCAACTATTTCGTTGGAGCGACGCTAGCTATCTTGAAAGTCAGGATATGTTACGAATGAGTGGCATTGAGCGAGATGTGTATTTATATTCAAGACCTAAAGTTCATCTTTCTGATTTTTATGCAAATACTAATTTAGATGATTCATATAATAATGGCGTTTTTAAAGGAGCTTTTTCAATATCGAATAGCACTAATGAAAATGTTTCAAAAACTATTTCAATTAAAGTTTTAGATGGAGAAAATTCGGTCTTTAAAACATCTGAAACAATTGAAATTTCGGCAAACTCAACTAAGGAATTTAAAGCAATTACAACTATTAATCAAGTAAAATCATGGTCAGCTGAAACTCCAAATTTATACACGTTGAAAATTACTTTAGGTGACAATCAATTTATTACAAAACACATTGGTTTTAAACGTGTTGAAATCAAAAAAAGTCAAGTACTTATAAATGGAAAAGCAGTCTATTTTAAAGGCGTTGACAGACATGAAACAGATCCTCTTACTGGGCATGTAATTTCTAAAGCATCCATGGAAAAAGACATAAAATTAATGAAGCAGAATAACATCAATGCAGTACGCTCAGCACATTATCCAAACGATCCTTATTGGTTAGATTTATGTGATAAGTACGGATTATATGTCATTGATGAAGCCAATATTGAAAGTCATCCATTAGCAATTTCAGAAGAGACACAAATTGGCAATGAAATGTCTTGGCTTCCAGCCCATATGATGCGCACACAGCGCATGTATTATCGTGATAGAAATCATGCATCAATTTACTCTTGGTCTTTAGGAAACGAAGCTGGAGAAGGTGACATTTTCAGAACTACATACAAATGGTTAAAAGAACAAGATGATAATCGTATCGTTCAATATGAGCCTGCTGAAAAAGAAGATTATACAGATGTGTATTGTCCAATGTATCCAAAACCAGAATATTTAATTAATCACGGAAAATCAGATTCTGATAAACCATCTATTATGATTGAATATGCTCATGCTATGGGAAATTCGGTTGGAAATTTACAAGATTATTGGGATGTTATTGAAAACTACCCTAATCTTCAAGGTGGTTATATTTGGGATTGGGTTGATCAAAGCCTAGAGTATAAAGACAAAAACGGCAAACCTTATTTGGCCTATGGTCATGATTATCATCCAGATTTACCAACTGATGGTAATTTTTTAAACAATGGATTGGTTGATCCATTTCGTAATCCGCATCCTCATTTATCGGAAGTTAAAAAAGTGTACGAACCTGTTCAATTTAATTATTTAGGAAATGGTGTTCTTGAAATTAAAAACAAGAATTTCTTTGTCAATCTTTCGGATAAACAGCTTCAATTAAAACTTTTAGTAGATGGGAAATCTTCAATATTAAAATCAGATATTGATTTAGATGTTCAACCACAATCCAGCATTAAATTACATTTTTCTGAAATTCCTGATATGTTTATTCCAGAAAATGAGTTTATTTTAGAAGTAAGTCTTATCCAAAAAGACGCTACAGAATTGCTTCCCAAAAATCATGAAATTGCTTGGGATCAATTTATTTTGCATAAAGGTGAAAGTTTTGATTTTCCTAAAATTGGAGAAGATTTAGAGGTTTTTTCAAGTGAAAGTATTCAAATAAGAAATGACATCATCGATTTAAAAATAGACTCAAAAACTGGTGAAATCACCTCTTGGAAACACGAAGAAAAAAACATCACAAATCAACCAATTCGACCAAATTTTTGGCGTCCACCAACAGATAACGACTTAGGAAATGGTATGGATAAATGGGCGAAAGTTTGGCAAGATGCTACTTACAACTACGAAGCAGAATTATTAAGAAAACCTGAAATAATCAATAAGCACGTCATTTATGATGTACAATACAATCTGCCAAATGATGAAGCAAAAGTTATTGCTACTTATTGGATAGAAAGAAATGGAACCATCCAAGTTACCTTGCGTTTTAGTCCTAATAAAAAAGATTTGCCAAATATTCCAAGACTAGGAATGTACATGACTTTAAACAACACATTCACTGAAGTCTCTTGGTACGGAAATGGTCCTGATGAAAGTTATTGGGATAGAAAAACAGGCCAAAAAACTGGTTTACATTCAGGGAAAATTGAAGATCAATTTCATCGTTATTCAAGACCTCAAGAAACAGGAAATAAAACAGATGTCAGGTGGATGGAAGTTTCCTCAAATGATCTAACCTTAAATGTAACTTCTAATCAATTATTAAATTCTAGCGTTTGGCCATTTGCTATGAAAGAAATCGACTTTAATTCAGATGAAGGTGCGGAATCTGCTTCAGGGCTAGTGCCAGTTACTTCAAAACATGGTGCCGATATTACCATTGGAGAAAACGTTCAGTGGAACATTGATTATCTTCAAATGGGAGTTGGTGGTGACACGTCTTGGGGACGATTAGTGCATCCTGAGTACACTATTCCTGCAAATAAAAACTATTCATATTCATTTACAATAACACCAAAAAACAAATAATTATGAAACATAAAATCTTCTTAGTCTTGTTTGGTTTAATAGTATTTTCCTGTTCTTCGAACTCAATTGAAGATGATAAAGCTAAAATAATATCCATTCTAACAAAACAAGAAAAAGCATGGTCGGAAAACAATATTGATGCATTTATGGAAGATTATTGGAGAAGTGATTCTTTAAAATTTTATGGCTCTGCTGGATTAAAATACGGTTGGCAAACTACATTAGATAGTTACAAAAAAAGATATCCTACCAAAGATCACACGGGAACTTTAAATTTTAAAATAAATGACATCTCACAGATAAATAATGAATCTTACTTTGTGATGGGAGAATATTATTTAACTAGAAATGCTGGTGATGCAAATGGCGTTTTTATGATTATATTTAAAAAGATAAATGGAAAATGGAAAATAATTGCTGATACCTCTTGTTAAGTTATGAATCCTATTGTTAGAAAAGCCAAACCTGAAGATTTCCCTATTTTAATGGAATTTATGAAAGGACTTGTTGATGCAGAACGTCCTATGGATCCAACCATAAAAGATGGAAATGTAGTGTATTATGATTTATCTGAGATTATGAAGAATGAAGACTCAGATCTTTATGTTGTAGAGTTAAGCAATGAATTGGTTGCCTCTGGTTACGCCAAAATTAAAGAAGACAGACCCTATTTAAAACATGACAAGCAAGGTTATTTAGGTTTTATGTTTGTTCCAGAAAAGCATCGAGGAAAAGGATATAACAAACTTATTATGGATGTGCTCTTGAAATGGTGTAAAGCACGGAATATTGATGAAATCCGTTTAGATGTTTATGAAGACAACCCTTCAGCCATTAGAGCGTATGAAAAAGTAGGTTTAAAAAAACATCTCATCAATATGCGAATGAATATTAAAGATATTGATCTTTAATACACAATGCTATAACCCAAATGGATTCTCGATTGAATGTGACGGTTCTGTGAACCATTTTGGGCCATTATTTGTCATATAAATATGATCTTCTAGTCTGATTCCAAATTTATTAGGAACACAAATCATAGGTTCATTACTAAAACACATTCCTGATTTCAATCGTGTTTTATTACCACGAACTATATAAGGATATTCGTGAATATCCAAACCAATGCCATGACCTGTTCTATGTGGCAAACCTGGTAGTTTATAGTCTGGCCCTAAGTTATGAGATTCTAATACAATTCTAGAAGCATCATCTATTGAGGCACATGTTTCCCCTAATTGAGACGCATTAAAAGCTGCCAATTGTGTTTCTTTTTCAATGTCCCAAATTCGTCTTTGCTCTTCATTTACTTCTCCATAAACATAAGTTCTAGTAATATCAGAAATATAGTTATGAAGTACACAACCAGTGTCTATTAAAACAACATCATTCAATTCTAAATTTTTAGGAGCTCTTACTCCATGTGGAAATGATGAATCTTTTCCAAATAAAACAATACAAAAATAAGATCCTGATGCGATGCCATAGCGTTTGTGTGCTTCGTTGATAAAATCAGTGACTTCTTTTGCACTTATTCCAACCTTCAGTATCCTAGCAACTGCCTTTTGTACCTCAAGTGTAATATTCATTGCATATTGCATAATAGCAATCTCATTAGACGATTTTATCATTCTAAAGCTTGCAATTATTGATTTAGCGTTTACTAAATTTAGCTTCGGATTTGTTTTATCAATGCCATCGGTTATAAAATAAGGTGTAGTTTCATCAATATAAACATCAGTCTCAGTGACATTGTTTTCAGCTAAAACCTTTCCAAATAATTGAAAAGGGCTTTCATGTTCTTCCCAACATTTCACATTACCTTCAATTAGCATAAAATCCATAATTGTTCCTTTTTCAAATTCAGGAGCGATATAAACTAGTATCCCATTTTTAAATAATATTGCACCTACCATTCGCTCACTAGGTGACCAACGCATCCCAGTAAAATAATACAGGTTAGTCCCTCCATGTAAATACATGGCAGAAACATTTTCGTCTTGCATTAATTTACAAGCTTTATCAATTCGTAATTGAAATTCGGATTTTTTAATTGGATCAATTAAATGTGCTTTTGAAGAAATCGCATTTAATTCTTTTTCAATTGTAGAGCCTCCTATACCAATCATGTTCTTTAAAATTTATTTAATTTAGAATTTTCTGTCTGGATTAAAAGCAGCCAAGTCTAACGAAGGTTTTTGTTCTGAAATAATTTCAGACACCAACTTACCTGTTGCAGTACTCATGCTCCAACCCATCATTGCATGTCCTGCAGCAATAGTTAGGTTACTGCATTTTTTTGATCTCCCAATATACGGCAAACCATCAGGAGACACAGGCCGTAAACCACAAGCTACATTCTCTTTTTCTTCAACGGTAAGTTTTACATCAGGATAGTATTGCGTAGCAGCTTTAGCTATAGCTTCAACACGAATTTTATTTATATTATGATTAATCCCTGCAATTTCCATCGTTCCAGCAAAACGTGTAAATCCGTTCATCGGAGTCACTGCTGCTTTAGCTTCTGCCAATATTGCTGGAATAGTAATACCTGTTGGTTTTTCGGTGTTAATTCGATAGCCTTTTCCGGCTTGAAGCAATAATTTTATTCCCAGTTTCTTAGCCAATAGTCCCGACCAAGATCCTGCAGCCATTACAACTTCATCAACATTATAAGTTTGTTTGCTGGTCTTTACCGAATCGATTTTACCGTTATTAACCTTAATGTCTTCAACTTTTTCATTACCGAATATTTTGACACCAGAATTAATCAAATGTGTTTTTAATTCTGACATAAACTCATGAGGAGTTGAGTGATGGTCACACTCAAAATAAGCGGCACCAATTGCGTTAATTTTAGCATTAGGCTCCATTTGTTTTATCTCATCTTGACTCACTTCTTTGGCAACCAATCCTAATTCTTTAGCGTACTCAGCAATCTTAACCTCTTCTTCTAGCATTTTCTCAGTTTGACAAAGCATGAAAAGGCCTTTCTTGTCATAATGAAATGTAAACCCATTACCTCTTTTTATTTCACTCATCAAATCTTGACTTAATACTGAAATATCACGAATTACAGGTGCTGCCTTTTCAACATGTTTTTGATTGCAAGATTTGTTAAATGCCCAAGTCCATTTTAAAAAATCAATATCTAAACGTGGTTTTATATATAAAGGACTAGCTGGATTAAACATCCATTTTAATCCTTTTTTCATAACTCCAGGAGCTGAAAGTGGAATTAAATGACTAGGTGATAAATAGCCAGCATTTACGTAAGATGCTCCAGAATCTAAATTAGATTGATCAACAACTGTAACTTGGTGTCCTTCTTTTTGTAAATAATACGCAGAACTCAAACCAATGATTCCACCTCCAATAATTAATATATTTTTACCCATTTACTCCCATTTAAAATCCCAAATCGGTTTTGTATCTAAAAGATGTTCTATAAAATAATTCCAACGCTTTTTTGTAAAATATGATCTCGCTTTACCTTCATAACCATGTCGTTGACTTGGTAAAATTAGCAAATCAAACTCTTTATCAGCATTCACTAAAGCCTCTGCTAATTTAAAGGTTGCAGATGGATTTACATTGTCATCAATGCCTCCATGAACCAATAATAATTTGCCTTTTAAATTTTTCGCATTCGTAATATTAGATACTTTTTCATATGTATCATCAATTGGCCAACCTTGATACATTTCAGGCCACCACGCTTTTTCCATTCTAAAATCATGGTCTGCTGAACTTGCAACACCAACTTTATAAAAATCTGGAAAGCCTAACATCGCTCTTCCAGTGTCATAACCTCCCGCTGAATGGCCATAAATTCCTACTTTATCAATATTTATCCAAGAGTATTTAGTTGCTAAATACTTAATTGCCAAAACATGGTCTTCCAAGTTGTTTTCCATGTTTTTATAGGAATGGTCATGAAATTCTTTTGATCGTCCTGAAGTTCCTAAACCATCAACGCCAACAACAATAAACCCTAATTCAGCTAACGATTGATTACTATAACCACGATCAAACGTTTTTGGAAACACTTGAGTATGTGGTCCTGTATAAGTGGCATCAATAATTGGATACGATTTTAAAGCATTAAAATTAGTTGGTTTCCACATGGCTCCATAAATAGTCGTTTTCCCATCTTTGGCGATAAGTTCAAATACTTCAGGAGATTGCCATCCTTTTGAAAGTGCATCTTCAACATTTGCTTGTGTTAATTCTGCCAAGATTTTACCGTTTTTTGAAGTTCTTAAAACTGTTTTTGTTGGAATATTTATGGTTGAAAAATTATCTGAAAAGTGTTTGCCATCTTCCGAAAAGTTAATGATATGATGGGCATTTTCTGGAGTTAATAATACAACTTCTCCATTGAAGCTAGTTCTGTAAAGCTTTTGATGATAAGGATTGCTATTAGTTTCTTTTCCCGAAGCAAGAAAATAGATATCTTCTTTGTCTTCATCTGTATGCACAATAGAATTAATGTAATAATTTCCTTTCGTTATAGCCTTTGTTTCTTTCGTATTTATATCGACCATATAGAGTTGTCTCCAGCCACTGCGTTCTGATAAAAAGATGACTTTTTGTTTATCATCAAATTTTCTAAACCAGAAATTATCAATATTGGTTTTGCTTGTTTCTTCTATTAATGTTACTTCTTTTCCATTATTCAAATTAACATGTTTAAGAACTTCATTTTTATAACCTCTTTCAGAATATTCTGCTAGAAACATGCCTGACTTTTTCATCCACTCAATAGCAACAGAGTTAATGTGAGTTCCAGTTGGTAATTTTGTTTTTACTTCTTTTTTTGTTTCAACATTAAAAAAAGTAGGCGTCACATGAACCATGGTTGTGTCTCCTGGAGAGCCACGATAATAGGATAGTAATTTTGATTTGTATAACGTATCGATACTATGATCTAGAAGGTACATTTTTTCAGCATTTCTAAAATCGATAATATTTGCCGAAATCCACTTAGAATCTTCTGACCAGTTTGCGCTAAAATGTTTCGGTCGCTCTGCATTTTCACCTTCCATAATATCAAACCAGCCATAGTAAGTTGCATATTCATAATCTTTCTTTCCGTCAAAACTTAATTGATATTCTTCACTTGTTTCAGTTGATTTAATAAACAAATTAAAATCTTTTGTATATGCTATCCATTTTCCGTCTGGAGATTTTCTTTCAAGTTCGTTATAGCTCTCTTCTTTTTTTTCATCCTTAATTAGTAATTCATAAGATTTCAAGTTTAGACTGTATGCTTTTCCTTCAAAACTAAAATCTAGGTTCCCGTTTTTTGTTGTTTCAATATTTGAAATTGACAACGTATTAGCTAAAACAGGTTTTTCAGATACTTTACTCAAAGCACTTGCTAGCTTTTCATGATTGAATAAATCGGTAACTTTATTGTTTTCAAAATTAACTGTTTTATAGGTTTTCTTGTCTTTGCTATAATCGACAAACCAAACTCCAGAATTATCCTTAAACCAATTGACGTTTGTATAAAGGTTGAATGCCGTTTTATTATATGAATTATCATACATAAAACTAACTGCACGACTATAATCTTCTTGCGTTACCTCTTGTGCTTGAAAAGGTATTGAAGTTAACATTAACGCAACTAATAAAATTGAAATTTGTTTCATGTTTTAAATTTAAATGACTTGAAATCCATGAGCATAAGGATCATCTTCATCATCAATAAAAATCGTGTTATAACCAAATACCTTTGCCCAACCTTGGATACTTGGGATAATGGCTAACTTACCATCTAAAATAGTTTCTTTTTCAACACGACCAATAAACTTACTCCCAATAAAACTTTCATGTACAAATGGCTCGCCAACTTTTAGTTTTCCTTTTGCATATAATTGCGCTAATCTTGCTGAAGTTCCTGTTCCGCATGGTGAACGATCAATAGCTTTATCTCCATAGAACACTGCATTTCTTCCAGATGACGTTGGATCTATTGGGTTTCCTGTCCAGAGCATGTGAGTGACATCGCGAATGGTATCATTTTCAGGATGGATAAATATATTTGGATATTTTTTATTAATACGTTCTCTAACCACTTGGGAGTACTGCACTATTTTACCTGCTGTAAAATCATGTACACCTGAGAAATTTTCTTGAGGATCTACAATGGCATAATAGTTTCCACCATAAGCCACATCAAAAGTAATTTCCCCTAATTCTGGACAATCAACTGTTAAACCTTCCGCAGCCAAATAACTTTTTACATTAGTTAACTTCACCCAATCAACCTTTCCGTTAGTTTGTTGATATTCAATTTCAACCAAACCAGCAGGTGCTTCCATTTTAATTTTTCCTGGAATTTTTGGTATTACTAACCCTTCTTCAATAGCAATAGTAATTGTCCCAATAGTTCCGTGTCCACACATAGGCAAACAACCTGATGTTTCAATAAATAAAATGGCAAAATCATTTTCTGGATTATGAGGTGGAAATAAAAAACTACCACTCATCATATCATGCCCACGAGGTTCAAACATTAACCCTTTACGAATCCAATCGTATTCCTTTAGAAAATGTTGACGCTTTTCGCTCATGGTTGATCCAATCAAATTTGGATGACCTTCTGTGATTACTCGAACTGGGTTTCCACAAGTGTGCGCATCAATGCAAACAAACTTTGTTCTACTCATTTAATTTTTTCTCTATATAATCGTCCATACGCATTTCCATAATGGCCAGTGTCACAGTGCCTTCTTCAAGGATAACTTCATGAAATTCACGAATATCAAATTTTTCTCCTAAAGCTTTTTTAGCTTTTTTTCGTAGTTCCCTAATTTTTATTTCTCCAATTTTATAAGAAATCGCTTGTGCTGGCCAGGAAATATAACGATCCGTTTCAGTAGTAACTTCATGTATGGATAGCGCTGTGTTTTCAGTCAAATAATCAATCATTTGTTGTCTTGTCCAACCTTTGGCATGTACTCCAGTATCTACTACTAATCTGCAAGCTCTCCACATTTCATAGGTTAACTGACCAAATTTCTCATAAGGTGTGGTGTAAATTCCCATTTCTTCTGCTAAATATTCTGAATATAATCCCCAACCTTCACCAAAAGCAGATAAATATAATCCTCTTCTAAATGCTGGAATTGTTTTTGGTAATTCGTTATTCAATGAGATTTGCAAATGATGTCCTGGAACCGCTTCATGTGCTGTTAATGCCGGAATTGTATATAATGTTCTGCTTGGCAAATTATAGGTATTTACCCAATAAAAACCTGCAGTAGTTTCACTGCGTGAGCCCGAATATCTTCCTCCAGTATAATTAGGTGCCAAATCTGCAGGAACAGGAACAACTCCATAAGGTTTTCGTGGCAATGTTTTGAAGTATTTTGGCAATTCAGCATCAATTCTTTTGGCTATATCACGAGCAAACATCATCAATTCATCAGCTGTTTTTGGGTAAAACTGCTCATCAGTTCTTAAGAATTCTATGAAATCAGCAAAACTTCCTTTGAATCCTAAATTATCAATAATAGTTTGCATCTCTGCTTTAATTCTAGCCACTTCATTTAATCCTATTTGATGAATATCATCAGCTGTATATTGGGCGCTTGTTGTAAAAAAATTGATTCTATTTTGATAGAAATCTACACCATTTGGAACTGTAGAAATTCCCAAACCTTTCCTCGTGTTTGGAAAATATTCGTTCTCAAAGAAGCTTTTAATTTTTTTATATTGTTCAACTGCATTTTTTTGAACACTTTCTTTAGCAATCTTTATAATAGAATCTTTTAATGTTGCAGAAAAAAATTCTGGCAAATCAAGAAATGGTTTATAAAACTCACTTTTAGTGACATCTGAAACTATGTGCTTATTATAAGTATCATCATAATTATTAAAAACCGCTCTTGGTTGTGCCATACCTTCTTTTATTGCAGCTCTTAACAAATCAATATTATAATCAATTCTTTGTGGCAAATCATCAAGACGTTTTAGATAGCTAGTTACCTCTTTTTTGTTTTCAAATGCCCTATTACCCATTCTACTTAAATTTAAATGAAACGCATTTTCGTTCGTTATTGTATTTAAGTACATTTTGTAAGTATGCTCATCAATTTTATCTTGCAAAACAAACAAGAGTAAATTTCTTGAAATCTGTTCTGTTTTAGATAAGCCTTCTTGAGGAACCTGTTCTAATTCTTCTTTTAAATTTTTTGCAAAATCCGCCTCATTTTTATAATATTTAGCCGTGTTCTCGACAGATTCATTTCGCTTAAAAACATAGTTTCTTTCTGCTTCATATTTTGCAATAATTGCATTTAATTTATCAGAATCTGACATTGGAATAAATGAGAAAAGTCCCAATAAAACAAAGATTAATAAAAACTTGAAGTTCTTCATGATTATACTTTTAACTATTAAATACTTTCATTTGAAAGTTGTCCATTTAAGGTTCTTACAATATCTAATGGGTTTTCATTTTTCAATTCATCTGGCAATAAATTATTTGGCCAATCTTGATAACTGAAAGGTCTTACCCATCGTTTTATAGAATTTATTCCTACTGCTGTAAACCTACTGTCTGTTGAAGCAGGATAAGGACCACCATGAACCATCGAAGGACAAACCTCAACTCCAGTTGGAACTCCGTTAAATATGACACGTCCAACTCTATTTTGTAATGCTGAAATAATATTTGAATATTTAGCTGCTTCATCATCAGCAATTAAAGTCCCAGTAAGTTGACCTTCAAGATTGCTAATTATTGTTTCCATTTGCTCAATATTTTCACATTGAACAACCATAGAAAATGGTCCAAAAACTTCTTGATGAAGTGCTGTATTTGCTAAAAATGTTTTGCCTTCAACAGTTGTAATAGCTTGTCTAGCATAATTATTCTTCACATCACTAGCATAGTTAGCCACAACTTTTAATTCAGGCTGAGCTAATGCTTTTGCCTTATTACTCTCATAAGCACCAAATATATTTGGGTGCAACATACATGAAGGTTCAATTTTTACAATTTCTTCAGCTAGTGTAGAAATAAAACTGGTTAAGTCATTACCTTTTATACCAATGATTAAACCTGGATTTGTGCAAAACTGACCTGTTCCAAGTGTGATTGAACTTGCATACGTTTTGGCCAATGTTTCATTTCTATTCTTCAAAGCATTTGGTAACATAATAACAGGATTGATACTCCCCATTTCTGCAAAAACCGGAATTGGCTCTTCACGTTGTGCTGCTAAATCAAACAAAGCACGACCTCCTCTAATGCTTCCTGTAAAACCAACTGCTTTTACTTCTGGATGTTTTACTAATTGCACACCAACTTCAATACCTGAACTATTAAGATTTGAAAAAACGCCATTTGGCATGTTTGTTTTTTCTGCTGCCTTTATAATTGCAGAAGCTACTAATTCTCCTGTTCCAGCATGCATTGGATGAGATTTTACAATAACTGGACATCCTGCTGCTAATGCTGCTGCAGTATCTCCTCCTGCTGTTGAATAAGCTAACGGAAAATTACTTGCCCCAAAAACCACAACTGGTCCTAATGGAATATTTATTTTTCGAATATCTGATTTTGGTATTGGCTGTCTATCTGGAATGGCAGTATCTATTGTAGCTTCTACCCAAGAACCATCTGCAACTAATTCAGCAAATGTTCTTAACTGAAAAATAGTTCGTCCACGTTCTCCTTTAGCTCTACCTTCTGGTAATCCAGTTTCAGAACAATAAACACTTATAAGTTTATCATCGAGAGCTAAAATTTCATCAGCTATGGTATTCAAAAATTTTGCTTTTTGCTTCCCTGAAATTTGTCTAAAAGCTTTAAATGCTTTTGCAGAAAGCTCAACCGCGTCATTTATCTCATTTGAAGTGGCTTCAAAAAAAGTATGTTCATTCTCAATATTTAATTGAGGGTTGAATGTCTTATAAGTTTTATTTCCTTCAGCTGAAAGCTCACTTCCAATATAATTTTTTCCTGTAATCATTTTTTATTTATTGAGTTTATGTGTGCTTCAACATCTACAGGTTCGTGAACTGTTTTTGTTGAAGTTGGATATTTTTCGAGTAATTGTTTTGGTCTAATAGGTCGTTTTTCAAAACCACCTCCACAGTTAGGACAAACGTGCCTCAAGACATTTTCAACACAATCTTTACAAAACGTGCATTCAAACGTACAAATCATTGCCTCACTAGAGTTGTATGGCAATAATTTATTACAATGTTCGCATGTTGGTCTTATGTCTAGCATGTATGTGTATTATATCGTTTTCAAATACGTTTTAAAGTTATTGAAATTTTTATTTTCATAGAAATTTCTGTGTTAGTGATTAAGGTTCTGTTGAAGCTCTTTGGCCTACAAAAAAGCATTTCCTATCTGGTTTTTTTATTGTAATCATCTTCGCTTATTTTTTAAATGTTTTTATTATACCTTCTATAAAAACGAATCTTTCTCTTTTTTTAATATTTAAAAGACTTAACCTATTAAATCCAGAACTTCAAGTCTTTCTTTTGCCAGAATATATCTTGCTCGGACATCATCAATTTCGTATTGAGTTAATTTCTTACCAAAGGTACGAAGTCCTCCAGCAACATCATTATGATGAATTCCCATAGCAAGCTTAAGATATTCCATAAGTAGTGGCTGAGCATCTAAATACGAGATGGAATTCATTGCCTGAGAAATTTTATTTGCTTCGGCCCATTGTCCGTTTGAAACATATTCCTGCATGCTAACACTAGCTTTTGGAAAAATACAACCAACTCCTGTAATTCCACCACATGCACCAGCAAGTCCTGCATGTACCGTTACGGTATCAACACCTGCCAAAATTTTTAAATCTTTGTTTGCCAACATCATCGTTTCAATAATTGAAACATCAATTGTAGATATTTTAAGGGCATCTATATTGGGTAGTTCAGCAAGTTTTAGAAGAAGCTCGGTTGAAAGCGCATGATAACCAGCTGCATCAGGATTGTTATAAGGCATTACTGATACACCTGCACCTCTTGCAGTGGATTCTGCAAGCTCATAGTACGAATACATTTCTTCATCAGAAGGAAGTTCCTTAGTTTTTGGTGGCATAACCATTACGGTGTCTACACCAGCTGTTACAAGACCTTCAACGATTGTTGCAAGTTCTTCTTTAGTTTCTGCTGCAGCACCACTGATTAAAGGCACATTATAATCTTTAGCAACCTCAGAAAGAGATTTAAGTAAGGAAATACGCTGCTTTGTGCTCAAATAGCTATTCTCGCCCAGCGTTCCAGAACCAACAAGTCCGTTCATTCTACTACTTCCCTTTCCTTGAACTTTTAAAATACCTGCAGCCAGTTTTTGCGTTGCATCAAAGTCAATTTCAAGAGCGCCAGATTTTGACTCTTTCAACCATGTAAACACAGCTGGCATAACGCCATTCCATTTTAAACTCATTGTAATTAATTTTATGTGATACAAATGTACTTTAGCTTACCAGTAATAAATAATGATTCTTTATCCAATTTTAATATTATATTATCCTATATAATACTTTTTTAACATTATTTGAATAGTATTTGCGTAATTTTAAACTTATTATCTGTATTAATAATCATGAAAGTACTTCCATTTCAAATACCAAAACCAGAGCATGATGCATTAATTTATCAAGAAGATAAAGAAGTAGTGTTCTACGATAAATTTCATCAACATGAAGAAATACAAGTAAGTTATATTGCTGAAGGAGAAGGCACACTAATAGTTGGAGATACCATAAATTACTATAAAAAGGGTGATGTATTAGCTATTGGAAGTAACTTACCACATGTTTTTAAAAGTGATGTTGCTAATGATAAAACGTCTGAAATGTTGACTCTCTTTTTTACAAAAACAGCTTTTGGAGAACATTTTTTTGAATTGGAAGAATTGAGAGAACTTCGTTCCTTTTTTAAGAAAGCAGAGCATGGATTTCAGCTATCACCAAAATCGAATAGATTAGAAAATTTATTTTTACAATTAAAAGAAAGCAGCAAATTACAACGCTTTATTTTATGTTTAGAGGTTTTAAAAATCTTATCTAAATCAAGACCTCAACCTTTATCATCTTTTATTTATGAAAAAGAATATACAGATAGTGAGGGTAAGCGCATGAGAGAAGTTATGGATTACACCATGCAAAATTATCAGAAGCAAATCAGTCTTGATGCTATAGCACAAGTCTCAGCAATGACTAAAAATGCTTTTTGTAAATACTTCAAAAAGCGCACCAACAAAACTTATTTTAGATTTTTAAATGAATTGCGCATAGAAAATGCTTGCAAGCTTTTACTATCTGAAGAAACTCTATCAATTCCAGAAATTTCAGATAAATCAGGTTTCAATAATATTTCCAATTTTAATAGGCAATTTAAATCTATTAAACAATTGTCGCCTTCAGCTTACAGAAAAACAAAACCACTATTTTAATTCTGAGATCTTGGTTTATATAAATCTGGCACAGAACTAAATATTCTATCATTATGAATTCCTGTCAAGTATTTACCATACTTATTATTATAATCATCTTGAGCTTTTTGATCTGCCCAATGATCTCTAAATAATTCGCCTTGTTTTGCAATCCCTTTCTCCAAACCAGCTAGGGTTTCTGCACAAAAAACTTCAAGAAATTCCGTTCTATCTGAACCATAATAATGCATTTGAGGATAATAGCCTTTATAATACTCGTTATTATTGGTTACCACATCATTATATTGATTGAGTAGAGATTGAAATTCTTCTTTTGTTCCATCTTCTGGAAATGTGTAATAACTAGTTCTAACATAATATAAAAGTGGTAAATCTGTATGTTCTATTTGTTTTGTTCCTGGTATACTTTTATAAATTTCGTCAGAATGTGCTTTGGCATAAAACTTAGCTTGTTTTTTTAAAAATGCATTTCGGTCATTTTCATTTGGCCATGCTATTTTCATAAGTTCTTCAGTACGTTTTGTTGCAAGATCTATATCATTCCAGGAGTTAAAAACTGTGATAAAAAGTATTTCCGAGCTGTCTCCAGTAAAATGATGTTGCAAAACTGTTGCAGACAAAATATACTCATTTTGCTTCGTTATTTTATTAAAATATTCTAGCTCTAAAGCTTTCCAGTTTTGCATGGAAAAATCATCTAGATTCATATTCCAATGCATCGTTTTTACCTTAATAAATGGTTGTTCTTGAGTTTGCGAAAAAATAGAGGTTGGTAAAAGAAACACTAAAATAAGTAGTCCTTTAATGATGCGTTTGATAATTTTCATAATGCCAAATTTAAATTAGTATAGTTGGTTAAAAACTAAATTTTAAAACTTAGGGCAAACTTATAATAGCTTGATTGATGAAATAAAAAACGCTGTGATAAAGCCTTATAAATATACATATTTAATATGACTTCTAAGTTAAGAAAGAAAATTATTTTATTGATTTGTAGTTAATTACATGTTATTTATGAAGCGAAAAAGCTACGATAAATGAATTATATTTTTTTGACGTATTGTGTAATAATTACTATTTGAGTAGGTCCTACTTTACCTTCAATATACTCTGCATTTTCATGATCTAATCTAATATTTCTTACTGCAGTTCCTTGTTTTGCAACCATGCTTGAACCCTTTACTTTTAGATCTTTAATTAAAACTACAGAATCTCCAGCTTCTAAAATTACTCCATTTACATCTCTATGGATTATCTTGTTGGCTGCATCTTCATGCTCTCCTGTTGCTCGTGCCAAGGCTAGAGCTTCATCATCAAGATACATCATATCTAATAAATCTTTTGGCCAACCTTCAGATCTCAACCTTTGAAGCATACGCCAAGCCATTATTTGAACTGCTACATGTTCACTCCACATACTATCATTTAAGCATCGCCAATGATTAGCATCCATTTCAGCATTACCTTCAATCTGTGATAAGCATATACTGCAAGCCAAAATATCATTATCTACATTTTCGTTTAATGACGGAGGGATGGTATATTGCTTTAATTCTTCTTTAGAACTACATAGTTCACATGAATTATTACTTCTTTCTTGCAGCGTTTGTATAACACTCATAATGATTTAAGGTTTTCGTTTATCAAAATTAGCAATTTACAACAGAGAATCTCTCATTTTTTTTGTCATTCCTTTTACAACCATCTCGTAACTGTGATCTATAAGCTCAAAAACCAATTTAGGTGACAGCTCGTTTTTATAAATTGCCAATGTATTCCAATGTTTATTATTTACATAAGGTCCTGCATAAATACTCTCATATTGTTCTCTAAGTTGAATGGTGTAATCTGGATCGCATTTTACTGTAACAGCAGCTTCGCCTTGATCCCATTTGTCAAGTGGTGCCATTAAAAACATTTTGTTTAAGACTTTAAAGACAAGTGTGCTTTCATCAAATGGGAAGCTTTCTGTTGTTGCCTTTTTTGACAAACAATGATCTCTTATTTGATCTATATGCATCATTCCGCAATTTTATAAAGAATTGGTTTACTTGGCGAAGCATCATTTTCAAATGGCGCTATTTGAAGGTTTAAAAAATATTTACCATCTTCAATTTTATTGTCTACATAAATAAGCTCAGTAATAGTAGCATCAAACCGCAATTTTCCCTTTGTATTCCAAAATATATTGTGACAAAGCAACTCTCCTTCATCCTTTTCTCTATCAACACTTGGTAAATCAATTAAAAGATGTTTTATGCCTTTTTTTACCAAATACTCCATTGCCTCTTTTTGAAAATATGGCCAATTCGTATTGGAATATTGATGCGATAATTTTTCTCTAGTGTTTGGCATCGTTCTAATTACTAAAGCATCTCTTTTTTTATTTCCTAAAGCAAATTGAAGTTGTTTTTTTGAAATGATGTAATCGTTCATATAATTCTCAGGAGCGACAGTAATCACCTCAGCTAAAAAGAAAAAAAGTTTTAAATTTTTATTGATGCTATGAACTTTTTCGGTAATATGTCCAACACACTCCGTATGAGTGCCATGAGCGTGCGGATTGAAGTTTATATTATTAAAGTTAATAGACGCTCCTTCAGCTACTGATGCCGTCCAACCATCAAGTACAACTGGTTTAATACTTGGTTCATCAATGTACCATGCATTGACATTT
>Ga0075467_10000300_pt1 | contig 37643 bp, 38 predicted proteins | sample DEB08_DNA_9_FD_75067 | JGI IMG/M metagenome (GOLD analysis project Ga0075467, IMG submission 75067) | Aqueous microbial communities from the Delaware River and Bay under freshwater to marine salinity gradient to study organic matter... | ecosystem: Environmental > Aquatic > Marine > Coastal ... | reverse complement strand
GATACCGGCGCAACCGGAGCGCAAGGCCCTCAAGGTGAAACGGGGGCAACCGGAGACACTGGACCACAAGGTGATACCGGCGCAACCGGAGCAACGGGACCCCAAGGCAATACCGGTGCAACGGGAGCAACGGGACCCCAAGGCAATACCGGCGCAACCGGATACACTGGGCCTCAGGGTGATACGGGTGCAACCGGAGCGCAAGGCCCTCAAGGTGATACGGGGGCAACCGGAGACACTGGACCACAAGGTGAAACCGGAGCAACTGGAAGCGCTTTTTCGGGAGACTGGCTAATCGCCTCAAGCTACACCAGAGGACAGATGGTGTTCCATAACCAAACACCCTATTGGGCGCTACTTGCCAACTCTGGTGTCGAGCCAGGACAGGAAACTGTAGAGTGCTCAGATTGGAATAATGCCTCACAACTAAGCTGGATCGGTCTTGGCGGAGTCCCATCGACAAGCTGTAGCTGGGAGGGAGGAACTACCTCTAATTACAGAGGACTCGACGGCATAGAGTTTACTGCCTACGGAACGCCTAACTCAGAAGAAGATATGATCGAAGGGTCTGATAGTGGATCGAGTATTTCCGTTGCACAAGGTGTCACCATAAGTAACTTAAAAGTCTATGTTAGCGTCGAAAATAAGCATTCGGAAAGCTCAGGTGATTGGTATTTCAATATAGTAGTCGATGGAACGCCTGCAACCGAGAACTGTATTTTGAGCGACGTGACTAAGGATCCCAGAACCAACTCTGGAAAAGTTATGCATTGTGATATATCGCTCAGTCTATATGTAGCAGCAGATTCAACGATTTCTGTAAGCTCCTACTGGAACGCGACTCGATCGGCCAAAGACTTCGTTAACGATGATATTGACTGGGTCATTAGCTACTCGCTCGGCGCTTCGCTTGACTAAATTTGGGGATGGCTTGACGGTTTTTATATAGGAGTTGGCCCGCTGGGCCAAGCACAGGGATGTGCATTTTACCCAAGCAGGTGCCTGGAGAGATTTAATAAATGGTGCCCAAGGCCGGACTCGAACCGGCACGGCTTTCGCCACTACCCCCTCAAGATAGCGTGTCTACCAATTCCACCACTTGGGCATGTAACATTTTAACTCTCTACACCTAACTGCTTTAGTGCCAACATCAGCAACACGCTAAGCGTGGTCGCTACCGGCGTCCTGCCTATCGCGACACTTGGGCATTTCTCAACCGTTTTACTACTGAGGTATTTCAGAGGATTCCTCTGAGCGACTTTCCATTGCTGGAATATCTGTCTCGACTGCAGACTCGAACGGAATAACTTCTAGTTCAGGCAATAGATCCATATCCACAACTGTTTTGTTCTTAGCAATCACAGCCAAGCTGACGCTGGTCACAAAGAAGATAGTCGATAAAATCGCGGTCATGCGGCTGAAAAAATTCCAGCTGCCGCCACTGCCAAACACTGTCTGCGAGGCGCCAGAGCCAAAAGAGGCGCCGGCTTCTGCGCCTTTACCTTGCTGAAGTAAAATCAGGCCAATCAGAAATACGGCGATCAGAAAGTGAAATATTAAAATAAAATTTTCCATGATTACGCTTCTATCAATTTTGCAATATTCAAAAATTCATCTGCCTCTAAAGAGGCCCCTCCAACCAGTCCACCATTGATATCTGGTTGTGCAAATAACTCTGCTGCGTTGCTCGCCTTGACGCTGCCACCATAGAGCAGGGTAGTCGACCGTCCTGCCTCACCCAGCTGCGCACGAATAGCATGGTGCACCTGCTGTGCCTGCTGCGGGCTAGCTGTCTCACCGGTACCGATAGCCCAAACCGGCTCATAGGCAATCACTGCGCGACAGACATTAGACAAACCTACAAGCTCAATCACCGCGTCAATCTGCGCGCTGACTACCGCAACGGTCTCGCCCTGTTGACGCTGCTTTAGCGACTCTCCAACACAGAGAATCGGCGTCAAGCCGGAATCCTGTGCTACTTTAAATTTTTCGGCAACCATTTGGTCGCTCTCACCCATTACCGCGCGGCGCTCTGAATGGCCAACCAAAACATACTTACAGCCTTGATCTAACAACATCTCAGCAGACACTTCGCCAGTGTAAGCTCCATCGGAATACTGGGAGATATTCTGCGCGCCGATGCTAATCGCCCCTTCACCAATAACGCTTCGCACCGCAGAAATATGCACAAAGGGCGGAAAGATAATCATCTCCGCGGCATTGTTTTGGGCCCAATCCTGATTAAGCTGAGACGCTAAGCTCACAGCTGATCCAGTCGTGCCATGCATTTTCCAATTGCCCGCAACCAGTGCTTTACACATCCTGATAACTCCCTTCAGAGCAGTGCCGCAAAAGGGCGCAAATCCTACCCGAGTGCAGGCTAAGATACAATAAGCAAATCAGCTTTTCGCTGTCTCTACACGCTGTTTTACGGTTTCCGCAATTGCAACCGCGAGTTGCTCAACCAATGCACGATCTTCACCCTCGACCATTACTCGAATTAATGGCTCGGTTCCTGACGGTCGCAATAAGACGCGACCACGACCGGCAAGTTTTGCTTCCGCATCAGCAATGGCACGATTGATTACGTCATCGCTGCTGATATCAATCTTCTTCGCCAGACGCACATTGATCATTAATTGCGGTAGTTTACTCATGCCAGACTTTAATTCCCGCAGCGATTTACCACTGTCCATTATGGCTCTGAGTACCTGAAGTGCCGAGACGATGCCATCGCCCGTGGTGTTGAGGTCGCTACACAAAACATGTCCAGAACTCTCACCACCGAGGTGCCAGTTGTTCTCCTTCATCGCTTCGACCACATAGCGGTCCCCTACTTTGGTGCGGGTAAAAGGAATTTGTAGCTCTGCCAAGGCCAACTCTAGACCTAGATTACTCATTTGCGTTCCTGCAACACCGTTACAGCCGCCCTGATAACTCTGTCGGTGCTGAGCAATAATAAATAGTAATTCGTCGCCATCAACTAGGTCACCCTGACTGTCGATAAACAACACGCGGTCGCCGTCGCCGTCAAAGGCAATACCCAGATCGGCCTGTTCGTCCAGCACCGCAGCAGCGAGTGCGGCAGTATGAGTGGAACCACACTGATCATTGATATTAAAACCATTGGGCTGATTGCCCATGGTGGTGGTCAATGCACCGAGCTCTTTAAAGACTTTTGGCGCCACGTCATAGGTTGCGCCATTAGCGCAATCCAACACCACCTTCATGCCAGATAGAGAGAAGCCGGAAGGCAGGCTGCCTTTACAGAATTCAACATAGCGACCCGCTGCATCGCTGATACGCCGCGCTTTACCAAGGTGGTTAGAGCCGTTGGTAATTAGTGTCTGGTCAAGTAATGCTTCAATCTCTAGCTCCACGTCGTCGGGCAATTTGTAGCCATCGGCGGCGAAAAATTTGATGCCATTATCTTCTACCGGATTGTGCGACGCGCTGATAACGATGCCAGCTGCAGCGCGAAACGTTCGCGTTAAGTAGGCAATGGCGGGAGTCGGCATTGGCCCGAGCATATCGACATCAACTCCAGCGGCGATCAATCCGGCCTCGAGCGCGGACTCAAACATATAACCAGAGACCCTCGTATCCTTGCCGATCAGCACGCGCTTTTTACCCACCGCATTGCGGGTCAGGACTGTGCCAGCTGCCCAGCCCAGTTTGAGAAAAAAATCGGCTGTGATAGGCGCTTCACCTACACGCCCGCGAATACCGTCGGTACCAAAATACTTTCTTGTCATAGATTTTTTATCTCTTACTTAAATTCCATTGTTCTGTGCCAGATGGTCAGCGCTTGAACCGTCTCCAGCACATCGTGAACACGCAGTATTATGCCACTCTGACCATCCATCTGAGCTCGTCGCTGAACAGCTGACTGAGCCATTAACAGCGCCATGGTAACACTTCCGATCAGCCGTTCATCAACATTCGAACCGAGCAGTTGGCCAATCATGCTCTTGCGCGACACACCCAACAACAGGCTATGACCCGTGTCGACAAATCGATCTAGCGCATGAAAAAGGGCGAGATTGTGCTGCAGGGTTTTACCAAAACCAAATCCAGGATCCAGCAGTATCTGTTCACTGGCGATACCTGCCGCCTGACAGGCTTGCTTGCGCTGCTGCAAAAACGTCAGCACCTCAGTGACCACATCGGTGTAAACAGGGTTGCGCTGCATGGTATCCGGCTGATTCTGCATATGCATCAAACAGACCGGCAAGCCACTTGCCGCAGCCGCCTCGAGAGCGCCATCTCGCTGCAATGCACGCACATCATTAATGAGATTAGCCCCGTTGCTCGCTGCGTCTTTAATCACCTGTGCGGTACTGGTATCGACAGAAATCAGCGCATCAAACCTCGCCTTAATCGCCTGTAGAACCGGAATAACCCGATCCAGTTCCTGCTCAACAGAAACTGGCGATGCGCCGGGACGAGTCGACTCTCCACCAATATCGATAATATCGGCCCCACTCGCCAACATCGACTCCACGGTATACAGGGTTTTATCCAGGTCGATTTTTTCGCCCAAGTAGAGTTGGCCACCGTCAGAAAACGAGTCGGGGGTAATATTGAGGATACCCATCACGGCGGGACGCGAGAGATCGAGCAGCTTGCCGCCACAGGTTAGAGTCATTGCATGCATATAAAGTAAAAAGCCCCGCAACCAATCTGACAGCGGGGCTAATCCTACTTAGTCGAGTTAGAGTTCTTCTACCGGTCCACCAATTGGGCCTTCTGCAGCCGACTTGTCTGACTCAGCAGACTGATTGCCTGCGCCGTTATCAGAATCATGGTCGTCCCACTGGTGCGGCGGACGCACTTTGCGTCTATGCATCAGATCATCGACCTGATCGGCGTCAATGGTTTCATATTCCATCAGCGCCTCTTTCATAGCCTCGAGAATATCGCGGTTATCGTCCAGTAATTTCTTCGCCTGACTGTAGGCATCATCCAGAATCATGCGCACCTCTTGGTCGATCTCGCGAGAGGTATCTTCAGAATAATGCGCGTTTCCACTTCCCGGCTGTTGAGATTCATCTTCGCCATAGAGCACCGGACCCATCTTTTCGGTCAAGCCCCACTTGGTGACCATATTGCGCGCCATCTGCGTCGCTCGTTCAATATCATTGGAGGCACCAGTGGTCACCGCATCCAATCCACCCACTAGTTCCTCAGCAATACGTCCGCCAAACAGACTGCAGAGCTGACTGAATAACTGGCGGCGACTCATACTGTATCGATCTTCTTCTGGCAGATACTGAGTCACACCCAATGCGCGACCACGCGGAATAATCGTTACCTTGTGCACCGGATCGTGCTCTGGCACTAGACGGCCAATAATCGCATGACCCGCTTCATGGTAGGCAGTATTGGCTTTTTCTTTGTCAGACATAACCATGGAGCGACGCTCCGCACCCATCATAATTTTGTCACGGGCTTTTTCGAACTCTTCCATACCCACCACACGCCGGCTGCCGCGAGCGGCAAACAAGGCGGCTTCATTGACCAGATTGGCCAAGTCGGCACCAGAGAAACCAGGGGTGCCACGAGCAATCACACTCAGCTCGACACTCTCATCAATCGGCACCTTGCGACCATGAACTTTAAGAATCTGTTCGCGACCGCGAATATCCGGCAGGCTGACATAGACCTGTCGATCAAATCGGCCTGGTCTTAACAGCGCTTTATCCAACACATCTGGTCGGTTGGTAGCAGCAATCACAATCACGCCTTCATTGCCTTCAAAACCATCCATCTCGACCAACAATTGGTTTAAAGTCTGCTCGCGCTCATCGTTGCCACCACCATAGCCACCGCCGCGATGACGGCCTACAGCATCGATTTCATCGATAAAAATAATACAGGGCGCTTGCTTCTTAGCCTGTTCAAACATGTCGCGTACTCGCGATGCACCAACACCGACAAACATCTCAACAAAGTCAGAGCCTGAAATAGAGAAGAAAGGCACCTTAGCTTCGCCGGCAATCGCCTTGGCCAGCAGAGTTTTACCTGTGCCGGGCGGGCCGACCATCAATACGCCTTTGGGAATGCGCCCGCCCAAGCGCTGGAATTTAGTCGGATCACTGAGGAACTCGACCAGCTCGCTAACATCTTCTTTGGCTTCATCGACACCGGCCACATCGGCAAAGGTGGTATTAATCTGATCGCTATTAAGCAGCTTGGCTTTACTCTTACCAAAGCTCATCGGGCCGCCCTTGCCACCGCCACCGCCCTGCATTTGACGCATAAAGAAGACAAAGATGGCGAGAATCAGCAAAATCGGAAACGCTGCAACCAGCAGCTGCGACAGCAGGCTGGGTGTTTCGGGCTCCTTGCCGACCACTTTGACATTGTGGTTAAGCAGATCGTCCATCAAACCAGGATCCTGAACGTTGGGTCGCACAGTCTTGAAGCTTGAGCCATCGAGACGCACACCTTCAATAATCAAACCGTCAATGGCGACGCTGGATACGCGCTCATTTTGCACTTCGACAACGAAGTCCGAGTAGACAATTTCATTATCTACCTGCTGTGGTGTGAAGCTGTTAAAAACAGACATAAGAATGGCGGCCAGAACCAGCCAAACAACCACATTTTTCACCAAATCGTTCAAGTTAATATCCTCTTAATCAGGCCTTTAAGCCCTTGGCAACCATGTAAACTTCCCGAGATTTAGCTCTCGAGGCGTCGGGTTTACGCATACTTACTGCATTAAACAATGTTCTGGCATGTCGCACAAACTCATCGAACCCCTCGCCCTGAAATAGTTTGGCAATAAAAACGCCTTCGGGTTTCATTACCTGACAGGCCAAATCGACAGCCAGCTCAACTAAATAAATACTGGTTGGCTGATCAACCGCTTTGCTGCCTGTTAAGTTGGGGGCCATATCAGAAATTACAAGGTCAACGGGGCGATTATCGACCAGCGCTAAGAGCTCCTGCAATATTGGCTCGTCGGTAAAGTCGCCGAGAATAAAGTCAACGCCGGCGATACCATCCATCGGCAGCAGATCGATCGCATGCACTCGCCCCTCATGGCCAACCAGCTCCATCGCCACCTGCGACCAGCCACCAGGCGCTGACCCTAAATCTACGACCGTCATGCCAGGACGGATCAAACGGTCCTTGCCGATAATCTCGAGTAATTTATAACTTGCGCGCGAGCGATAGCCATCCTTTTGTGATTGCATCACATAGGGATCATTAACATGTTGTTTTATCCAACTACGATTTTTCGATTTCGCCATGGTGTGGTTTTCGCTAGAATGGACGACCTTATAAGTGAGTCAGCCATTATGACAAGTTCCAATGCGGATAAAAAACATTTACGCCGATTAGGCCATAATCTTAAACCTGTGGTGACAGTGGCCAGCAATGGTCTCAGTGAAAACGTCAACAATGAGATCGCGCGAGCGCTAACAGACCACGAATTAATTAAGATTAAATTGGTAGCGGATGATCGCGATGCAAAAAAAGCGCTGACCGAGACTATTCTCACGACACACGATGCAACACTGGTGCAATCTGTCGGCCATATGGTGCTTGTTTACCGCAAGTCAAAGACCCCAGATCCACGCTTATCTAACTTATTACGCTGAGTTGTTGCGCTTTTGTGCCATAATTTAGGGCGCCAGCCAAGGCCAGCGCGACCCCCATTAGAGATAGAGAATCAGGCGTGACAACTAACCGCACAGTGAACTTTGTTATCAGTTACATCGGCAAACCGATCTTGGTTGGCCTGTGCGTCGCTGCGTTGCTACTCGTGATTTTCCCCGATTTTCGCCAGCAACACAGCGACACTGAAACGTCATCAATGGATCTCGATCGTCGCGCGCAAGGCAACGAGTGGACTGGACCAGTCTCCTATTCCCAAGCGGTAAAACGTGCAGCGCCCTCCGTGGTCAATATCTATACGCGCAAAACAACTAAGCCATCCAACCACCCACTGCTTGACGATCCCTATTTTAGGCGCCTATTTAATAACCAACAGCAGCGCATCCAGTCTTCACTCGGCTCCGGTGTCATCATGCAGGAAGATGGCTTTATGCTCACCAATAACCATGTTATTGACGGTGCGGACCAGATTCTAGTGTTGCTCTATGACGGCCGCGAAGCTCCTGCAATTGTCGTCGGCAAAGATCCGGAAACCGATCTGGCGGTATTAAAAATAGACGCTGAGAATCTCCAACCGATCTCTGTAGGCGAACCGGCGCAGGCTAAAATTGGTGATGTGGTACTGGCGATTGGCAACCCTTACGGGGTCGGTCAGACCGTGACTCAAGGGATTGTCAGTGCCACCGGCCGCAATGGTCTGGGGCTAAATACCTTTGAAAACTTTATTCAAACCGATGCCGATATCAATCCGGGGAACTCGGGTGGAGCACTGGTAGATAGTTATGGCAACTTGCTCGGCATCAACACGGCAATACTCAACCAGGCTGGCTCGGCTGGCATTGGCTTCGCGATTCCAGCAGATACGGCGGAGAAAGTATTAAATGACATCATCAGCTATGGCTATGTGGTTCGCGGCTGGCTGGGTATGGATGCCTTTCCACTCACGCCACCTATTGCCGAGCGCTTAAATTTACCGCTCTCCCACGGCCTGCTAGTTCGGGCGATTTACAATGGCAGCCCGGCCTATCTGGTCGGCATACAGCCCAGTGATGTCGTGGTGACGATTAATGGTGAAGCGGTCACTGACCGCCAAACCAGCATCAGTCAGATCGCCGACGTGACACCGGGCGCGCCGATTGAGCTAGAGATCTGGCGCCAGGGAAAAACCTTTACCGTCACCGCAGTCGCCGGCATTCGCCCCACCAGCCCGCTGTAGTTGCGGCTAACCAACCAGCTCAGTGAGCGCTGCAATTAACTGCTGATTCTGCTCCGGTGTACCCACCGTGATACGCAAAAACTCGTCGATCCGCGGCTTATTAAAGTGGCGAATAATAACATTCTGCTCGCGCAATGAGCGGGTGAGATCGGCACCCAGATAGGCGCCGTGACGGGCAAAAACAAAATTCGCCGCAGAGGGAAGCACTTCAAATCCCAGCGTCTCAAGCTGATCAACTAATAGTTCACGGCTACTGATAACCTGTTTGCGCGTCGCCTCGAAGTAGTCGCGATCGTTAAAAGACGCGACCGCAGCAGCTAGCTGCACATGACCCAGAGGATAGGAATTAAAACTATTCTTAATTCGCTCCAAGCCTTCAACCAAGTGCGCAGAACCCAGCGCATAGCCAATTCTCAAACCAGCCAGTGCGCGCGACTTGGACATAGTCTGCACAACCAATAGGTTGTCATACTGATCAATCAAGCTGACGGCGCTGGCGTTGGCGTCAGCAAAGTCGATATAGGCTTCATCAACCACCACCACAGAGTCACTGTTCTCTTGCAGCAGCGATTCGATGGCGTCCAGCGCAAGTAGGCGCCCGGTCGGCGCATTGGGGTTAGGGAAAATAATCCCACCATTGGCGCGCCGATAATCGTCGAGATTAAGAGTGAAATCCTCCGCCAATGGTATTTTGTTAAATTCTATCGCATAGAGGCCGCAATAGACTGGATAGAAACTGTAACTGATATCGGGAAACAGAATCGGTTGGGCCTGACGAAACAGTCCGTTAAAGACATGCGCTAAGACTTCATCAGAGCCATTGCCAACAAACACCTGAGCTGGTGTCAGCTGGAAGTAATCGGCAATCGTCTGTTTTAACAGGTCTGCATTGGGTGGCGGATAGAGCCGCAAGTCATCATTCACCGCACAACGCATCGCCTCCATCACCACAGGCGAAGGAGGATAGGGATTTTCGTTGGTATTCAGCTTGGTGAGATTGGTATTTGCCGGCTGCTCTCCCGGTGTATAGGGATCGAGCGTGCCGACAAAATCACTCCAGTACTTGCTCATATTAGTCTCTCGTCTGGGCCTCTCTATATTAGTCGCGTATTCGATATTCGGCAGAGCGCGCGTGGGCCGTCAACGACTCACCGCGACCCAGTACCGAAGCCACTTTGCCCAATTCAGAGGCTCCCTGTTCGGAACAGAAAATCAGCGAACTGCGCTTTTGGAAGTCATAGACACCCAGTGGCGAGGAAAATCGCGCCGTCGCAGAGGTCGGCAACACATGATTGGGACCGGCACAGTAATCGCCGAGCGCTTCCGCAGTATGACGACCCATAAAAATAGCTCCGGCATGACGAATTTTCGGCAACCAGGCCTCTGGATCAGCAACGGATAACTCAAGGTGCTCTGGGGCAATACGATTAATTAATTCAACCGCCTCACTGGCATCGCGCACTTCAATCAGCGCTCCGCGACGCGCCAGAGACTGACCAATAATCTCACTGCGCGCCATCTCTGGTAACAGTTTCGTCATGCTGTTGTGCACCGCAGCAATATAGTCTGCATCCCAGGAAATAAGGATCGCCTGCGCATCTTCATCGTGCTCAGCTTGCGAAAACAGATCCATAGCGATCCAATCGGGATCAGTGTCGCCATCGCAGACCACCAGAATTTCACTTGGTCCAGCGACCATATCCAAACCCACCAGACCGAACACCATGCGCTTGGCAGTGGCGACATAGATATTGCCCGGACCGACGATTTTGTCCACTTTGGGGACCGTCTCAGTGCCATAGGCGAGCGCCGCGATCGCCTGCGCGCCACCAATGGAAAAAACTTGATCCACACCAGCGATAGCCGCGGCCGCTAATACCATCGGGCTGAGTTCACCGTCTGGCGCCGGCACCATCATAATGACTTCACCTACTCCGGCAACTCGCGCCGGAATACAGTTCATTAACACCGATGAGGGATAGCTGGCTTTGCCACCAGGCACATAGATGCCCACTCGATCTAGGGGCGTAATCTGTTGCCCGAGAACGGTGCCATCTGCTTCTTGATACTGCCAGGAGGACTGCTGTTGGTGGTTGTGATAGTCACGAATGCGATCTGCAGCCACCTCGAGGGCACGCCGAGTCTCAATATCAATAGTCTCAAGCGCCTGCTGTAGTTTTTCCTGTCCAATTATCAACTGCTCGATATTGTCGACCTGACGGCGATCAAAGCGATTGGTCAAGGCGATCAATGCATCATCACCTTGAGTCTTTACCTGGCGTAAAATCGCTGTTACCGCAGCTTCAACATCGCTATCTGAGACCATGTCCCAGGCGATCAGATCATCCAGCGTTTGAGTAAAATCAGCGTCGCGGGTGCAGAGCGTTCTGATCGCACAGTTGACGGTGCTGTTGTCGGCACTATTGTCTGTATTAGGGGCTGTCATACACTGCTCCCCACCGCCTCTTTTAGCGCATCGACAATCGCCTGAACCTCGGTAAATTTGGTTTTCATCGCCGCTTTATTAACAATCAACCGTGAACTGATCTCAGCGATCTCGTCTCGCGCTTCAAGTCCATTGGCTCTCAGTGTGTTACCGGTGTCGACGATATCGACAATCTCCTGAGCCAGGTCCAGTATCGGCGCCAGTTCCATCGCACCATAGAGTTTGATCAGGTCAGCTTGCCTGCCCTGCTGGGCATAATATTGTCGCGCTACATTAATGTATTTGGTCGCCACCCGCAGTCGACTCTGTTGCTGGGTTGCACCTACCGGCACAGCAGTCATTAACTTACAGCGAGCGATACCCAGATCAAGCGGCTCATAGTAACCGTCGCCCTGGTGTTCAAGCAGCATATCTTTGCCCGCCACCCCCAGATCCGCAGCACCAAACTGCACGTAGGTCGCCACATCGGAGCCGCGCAAAATAATTAAGCGGACATTGTCACGATTGGTCGGGAACACCAGCTTGCGGCTCGAAAAGACGTCCTCTGCGGGAACAATTCCAGCGCTTGCCAACAGTGGCAATGTCTCTTTCAGTATACGTCCCTTGGTCAGGGCGATGGTTATCTGCGTCATGATCCTATCTGCTTTTTACTGTCCGTTATGCTTACGTCATTTCAGCCTGGCACGCGCTTAATTTTTGCGCCGAGCAACTGCATTTTTTCTTCAATACATTCGTAACCGCGGTCAATATGGTAGATGCGTTCCACTACCGTCTCGCCGTCAGCAACCATAGCAGCTATGACCAGTGCAGCGGAAGCGCGCAGATCAGATGCCATCACTGGCGCAGCCTTAAGCCGTTCAACGCCGGTAACCACGGCGGTATTACCTTCGACGGTAATCGTCGCACCCATGCGATTGAGCTCCTGAATTTGCATTAGGCGGTTCTCAAAAATGGTTTCAGTGACCACCCCAGTTCCCTCAGCGACCACATTAATGGCCGTTACCTGAGCCTGCATATCGGTGGGAAAACCTGGATAGGGAGCAGTTTTAATATTCACTGCCTTGGGTCGCTTACCCTGCATATCCAGTTCAATCCAATCTTCACCCTGGGTAATGATCGCACCGGCCTCTTGCAGCTTTAGCAACACCGCCTCAAGCGATGAAGGATCTGTCTGTGTTACTTTAACCTTGCCTCGCGTGGCTACCGCTGCCGCTAGGTAGGTGCCGGTTTCAATACGATCCGGCATGACGTTAAAGTGGCCACCAGTAATTTTCTCAACACCATTAATTACCAGTCGATTAGAGCCCGCGCCTTCAATATCTGCACCCCAGGCATTGAGGCAATCAGCCAGATCGACTATCTCGGGCTCTCGGGCGGCATTCTCAATCACTGTTTGACCCTCAGCCAGCACCGCCGCCATCATTAAATTTTCCGTGGCACCCACTGAGACCATATCCATAAAAATATGGCATCCCTGCAGACGGCCGTTGCTGCGAGCTTTGATATAGCCGTCCTCAATTTCAATGGTCGCACCCATGGCTTCAAGCCCACGCAGATGCAGATCCACAGGCCGACTGCCAATCGCACAACCGCCTGGGAATGACACATTGGCCTCGCCGTACCTAGTCAGCAGCGGCCCCAGCACTAAAATCGATGCACGCATGGTTCGGACCAATTCATAGGGTGCAGTCAGGCTGTGAAGCGTCGAGTTATCCACTTCCAGTTGTAGCTTTTCGTCGATACTGACAGTGACACCTAGGGTGCCAAGTAACTCAATAGTCGTCGTGATATCTTGCAGGTGCGGCAGATTGGAGACCGTTGCCAGCCCCTCAGAGAGCAGCGTAGCCGACAATATGGGCAGCGCGGCATTTTTCGAACCGGAGATCCACACTTCACCGCTGAGCGGCCCGCCCCCTTGAATTATTAATTTGTCCATCAAACAACCTTGTTTAGAGAAACGACATTAAGTCGCTTTAGGCGTTGGCCTGCCATTCACTAGGGGTGAAAATTTTCATATTGACCGCATGCATAGCGCCAGAGGAAATCTCGGCGTTCAAAGCAGCGTAAATAAGCTGCTGACGCTGCACTGGGCGCTTACCTTCAAACACATCACCAATGGCGGTGATATTGAAATGACTGCCCTCGCTGGCAACCTGAAACTGACAATCAGGCAATGCTGTTTCAAGTATTACTTTTACATCTTCAGGATTCATAAGGTACTCTTTTGTCGTCGCGGCACAGGTGTCCGCGCATTAAAGTTACAGACTGTCAGATGACCAACCGCTGATGACTTGATCGATATTGCCACCCGAGCGCTGCGCCGATTGCACAAACTGATTGCGGAAGGTTTTACCCAGATTGATGCCATTGATCACCACATTGACCACCATCCACTCGCCGGTCTTTTTTCGCGCCATGCTATATTCCAGCGGGTAGACCGTGTCGGCGCTACGAATTTCCTGCCTTACGGTTAATTTACGCTGCCCAGCATCAACTTTTCCAGCTTTGACCAGCACGATCTTTTGATTTTCATAACCAATCAGGCCGCGTCCATAGGTTTCCACTAATCCCGACCGAAACGTCTCAGCAAATCGTACGCGTTGCTCAGCAGAGGCCATTTTGCCGTAACTGCCCATCACATTGCGGGCGATAAAATTAAAATCAATGTGGTCAGAGAGCAGCTCATCTAAGCTGTCGAAGTAGGCTCTCTCATTCTCTGGATATCCGTTCTGGTAGTTTGCAATAATCGCCAACAACTCAACCGTCACCTGTTCAATCTGCTGATACGGATCGTCAGCACTGTCCTCAGCACTACTCAACGGCACAGTCACCACGGACGCACCTATGGCAAGCGCGACAGCCAAAAACCACTTTATACCAGTCATAAAAACCCTACTCATCCAACCACTCCATTTGCGAATACAATGTCAACCTCTCTTCTACGCATGTACAGATAAAAACGATGCACTAATCTGCGGGAAGTTTGCTGACAATATTGGCCGAGCACTATACCATCCTCGATCTTGTGAAGAAACAGAACCCGCCGCCGGCAAAGTGGTAATTTGGAGAATTTATGAGCGCAATGCTGCTACCGATTTTAGGCCTGTTTATTGGTGTTCTTGGACTGCTCTGGGGAGCCGATCGATTTGTTGCCGGGAGTGCCGGCGCAGCCAGAAACTTTGGTATTTCACCGCTAATTATTGGTCTTACTGTCGTCTCAATCGGCACCTCCGCGCCGGAGATCCTGGTCTCGGTCAATGCTGCGCTCAACCATGCCGCCGAGCTCGCCGTTGGCAACGCTCTAGGTTCCAATATGGCGAATATTGGATTGGTTCTTGGGGTCACAGTTTTAATCGCACCCACCCCGGTTCAAAAGCACCTATTGACTCAAGAAGGCGTCGTACTGCTCTTTATCACCGCGGTTGCCGGACTCTGTCTCTATGACGGCTATTTGGGTCGCAGCGAAAGTCTGATCTTGCTTTCACTGATTTTCCCGCTGATATTTATTACCGTTAAATATAAGAAAACCCATATCAGCCCAGAGGAACTGGCCACTGGCGAGGAGATTCCTGACATCACCATGGGTGCTGCTAGCCTGTGGTTTATTGTTGGGCTGGCGGTTCTCCTGGCGAGTGCTGAGGTGACCGTGTGGAGCGCAAAAACCATCGCCCAAGCGATGGGCATCAGCGAACTGATTATTGGACTCACCGTCGTCGCCATCGGTACCAGCCTGCCAGAACTGGCCGCCTCGGTTGTCAGTGCCCTGCGCGGTCACCACGATATTGCCATCGGCAACGTCTTCGGTTCAAACCTGTTTAATCTGATGCTGGTGATGACAACTGCAGGTATTATCTCACCGATGACGTTGACCTCAGAGGTGTTTAGTCGCGACTTTATCAGCTTGGCGGCGATGACGGTATTACTCGTCGCAATGGTTGCCTTGGCATTGTACAAAGCCTCACGCAATGGCTCCGCGGCAGTGCTTTCACGGCATCTTGGTGCGGTATTACTCAGCGGTTATGTTGTCTATTATGTGCTGCTGTGGCCAGCCATTGTCGGCGCCTGACAAGACTGCAGTTCTCCGCCCGCACATTTGCCTCTATAATGCCGTGCAACATAAAACTAGCGATGAATCTATGACCGCGACAGACTTTATTACCTCGGCAAAACGCACCCTTCAAATGGAGGCCGATGCGGTGGGTCAACTGCAGCACCGCCTCGATGACAATTTTGTCATAGCCTGCAAGACCATGCTTGCCTGCGAGGGGCGAGTGATCGTTACTGGCATGGGCAAATCCGGTCATATTGGCAATAAAATTGCTGCCACCCTGGCCAGTACGGGCACGCCATCCTTTTTTGTTCACCCGGGAGAAGCCAGTCACGGCGATCTCGGCATGATCACCAAAAATGATGTCGTAATTGCTATCTCAAATTCTGGCAGCACCGCAGAAGTGATTACCATTCTGCCGCTGATCAAACGCCTCGGCATTCCATTGATCAGCATGACCGGCGATGCCGACTCAGTGTTGTCAAGCGCCGCACTCGCCAACCTCGATGTCAGCGTAGCCAGCGAAGCCTGCCCTCTTAATCTAGCTCCCACAACCAGCACCACAGTTACGCTGGCTATGGGTGATGCCTTGGCAATTGCCCTGCTTGAGTCACGCGGCTTTAGCGCCGAAGACTTTGCCTTTTCCCATCCCGGCGGCGCCCTCGGTCGCAAGCTGTTGTTGCGGGCAGCCGATATTATGCACAAAGACGCCGAGGTGCCGCGGGTGCTGGCGAGTCAACCGCTCCATCAAGCGCTATTGGTCATGACCGAAAAGGGTTTTGGTATGACCACGGTAGTAACCGATGACAATAAATTGCTCGGCGTTTTCACCGACGGCGATTTGCGCCGTATTGTCGACGCCAAGGTCGATATCAATAGCGCAACCATGGCTGAGGTAATGTCCGCCAATCCAAAAACCATCAATAGCGAGATTCTCGCCGCCCAAGCGCTTAAAATTATGGAAGACGACTCGATTACTGCGCTGATTGTTGAGGATGAAAATCAATCACCTATCGGCGTCCTGCACATGCATGATATTTTGCGCGCCGGCGTCGTCTAGAGAATCACCAAATGGACCAGTTAATGAGTCAGATAGACAGTGCAGTAATCGCAGCCGCCAAACAAATTAAACTACTGTTGCTCGATGTCGACGGTGTGCTGACCGATGGCCGCCTCTATTACGGCAACAGTGGCGAAGAATTAAAGGCCTTTGATATCCAGGATGGGCTCGGCATCAAGTTGCTGCAGCGCGGTGGTGTTGAGGTGGGCATTATCACCGGACGGGTATCGCAACTGCTGCAGCGCCGTGCCGATGAACTGGGCATGCAACCGATTGTGCAGGGGCGGGAAGATAAACTCACCGCACTCAATGAACTACTGGAAACGATGCCCGTAGAACTACATGAAATCGCCTTTATTGGCGACGACCTGCCAGATCTAGCTGTTATCAACCGTGTCGGCCTCGGCATCACCGTCGCCAATGGCAATGCCGCCGTAGCCAATAAAGCGAAATGGCAGACCCGTCGCGGTGGCGGTAATGGTGCGGTTCGTGAAGCCGCCGAAATGATACTCGCCGCACAGGGTAAGTTAGACCAATTAGTGGCGGCCTATCAATGATTCGACAAGCCCTGCTGACTTTGATGCTGGCACTGATGATCGGCGGCTTTTTACTGATCTGGGACTCGCCTCCAGAATCCTTTATTCGCCAGCCACTTAATCAGCTTGAACAAAACCCTCAAGCAGACAGTTATATGACGGCAGTCACCAGCCGACGTTTTTCAGATCAGGGCAACGAGCAATTTAGCCTTAGCTCACCGCGGATCGAGTTTTTCGAAGGCGAGTCAACCCTGACGCTTGAGCAGCCACAATTTTTGTCGCAAGGCGTTATTCGTCAACCGCTGCAGCTGAGCGCAAAGATTGGCCGGCTAGACAGTGCCGACGGCAAACTCGATCTCTATGGTAAAGTGCGGGCCGATATAACTAGCGATGAGGGTGTCGCACAACTGACAACAGAGCGTTTGACTTACCTAATCGACAACAGTATCGCCACCACTGATGAGCCATTTAGTCTCCTGACAGCTCAAAGTATCGTTTCGGGTACCGGGCTCAAACTCGACCTAGTCAACGAGACCTTCACCATTCAATCCAAGGTAAGGGTAACGCATGATCCTATCTAGGCAACTCGGGCTCTCTCTGTTGACGATGCTCTGCACTGCACTGGCAATGCCCGCACTTGCTCTTCCCGATGACCGTCAGAAGCCGGTCTCGATCGAGTCCGACTACGCGGAACGCAACGAGGCAACCGGACGCACCATTTATCGCGGTAACGTCATTATTAGCCAGGGCAGCGTGCTGATCGAAGCTGACCAAATCACCCTGCACGTTGAAAACAACAAAGTCAGCCGCATTGAATGTGAAGGAAAACCGGCCAGCTACCAGCAAAAGCCACAGCTTGACGGTCCGATGATGATTGCGCGCGCTGATCATATTGACTACCTGCCCGCCGCCAACAGCATTGCCCTGAAACATAATGCCGTGCTGTCCCGCAATGGCACTATTATCAAAGGCGACTCAATTAACTACGATATCGACAAGCAAACGTGGAAAGCCAAAGGTGATGATCTCGGCCAACAAAAACGTATCCAACTGGTAATCCCCCCCTCTGCACTGCAGACCGATACCACTTCCGCGGAGACCACACCCTGATGTCTATTTTGCAAGCGCACAATCTCGCCAAGGCCTACGGCAAGCGACCGGTGGTTAAAGATGTTTCAATGTCGGTTAAACAGGGCGAGATTGTTGGCCTATTGGGGCCCAATGGCGCCGGTAAAACCACCTGCTTTTATATGATTATCGGCCTCATAGCGCAGGACAGCGGCTCGGTCACTATTGATGGCGATGATATTACCGCGCTGCCCATGCACGGCCGCGCGCGCCGCGGACTTGGCTATCTGCCTCAAGAGCCATCGGTGTTTCGCAAGCTCAGTGTCGAAGATAATATTTTAGCTATTCTCGAAACCCAAAAGGGGCTCAGCCGCCAGCAGCGCACTCAGCGCGCTGAAGAATTGATGCGTGAGTTTCATATCTCGCATCTAGCAAAAAACCATGGCATGAGCCTGTCAGGCGGCGAACGTCGTCGGGTTGAAATTGCCCGCGCTCTGGCGGCCAATCCACAGTTTATTTTGCTCGATGAACCCTTTGCCGGCGTCGATCCGATATCGGTTACCGACATCAAAATGATTATTCGCCATCTGCGCGATAGCGGCATTGGCGTCTTAATAACCGACCATAATGTCCGCGAAACTCTGGATATTTGTGAGCATGCTTACATTATTGGCGAGGGCCATGTGATCGCAGATGGCTCAACAAGCGACATTCTCAATGATGCCAAAGTAAGAAAAACCTACCTCGGCGAAAATTTCACGCTTTAGCTCCGCTATTACCTCATAGTTTGACGTCATATTGCCGAAATCAGCTTGGCGAGCAAATAGTCCATTGCCAGCAGGATAGAATTGGCACTAAACTTGCTACCTTCTAGCGAATAATAATTTTTCACTATGCGGCAAGGCCTCCAGCTAAAGATCAGCCAACAACTGACTATGACACCTCAGTTGCAGCAGGCTATTCGTCTTTTGCAGTTATCGACCCTGGACTTGCGCCAGGAGATGATTGAGCAGCTCTATAACAACCCTCTGTTAGAAATAGATGATGACGGGGGTGAGCCGGTCGCCGATCAGCAAGCTAACCAGCCGACCAGTGAGACGGTTCAGGTCAAGGAAGCTGAAAAAAATAGCGAGCAAGCACCCGAGTACGAGTGGAATGACGAAATACCCCAAGATCTGCCGGTAGACGCCAACTGGGATGATGTTTACAGCCCACCAACGACCGCTGCCAGCAGTGGTGGCGAAGTCAATCTCGAGCAGGTCTATCAGGTCACTGAATCCTTTCACGGCCATCTCGAGTGGCAACTTAACCTGACTCCCTTTTCTGATCGCGACAGAGAGATTGCCTCGACCTTTATTGACGCAATAGACAGCTCTGGCTTTATTTCTGCTGAGCTGGCGGACATCACTGCACATATTAGCTATGACGACGTCGAAGACGAACTGCATGAAGACGAGTTGGTCGCGGTGTTACATAGACTGCAACAGTTTGATCCACCCGGCGTATTTGCGCGCAGTATCAGCGAATGTCTGATGATACAACTCAACCAGTTAGCACCCGAGACAGGGTATCTGCAATCCGCCAAGCATCTGGTCAACGGGTTTTTGCAAGATATCGCCTCAATTGACAATACCCGCCTGGCCAAAAAAGCGGGGCTCAATGCAGAGGAAATTGAAGGCGCACTCCTGCTGGTGCGCAGTTTAAATCCACGTCCAGGTGAAGCGTTTAGCAGCAATGATGTCGAATATATTGTCCCAGACGCCTATGTGGAAAAGATCAAAGGTCGCTGGAAGGTCAATCTCAACGACGCCAATATGCCACGCTTGCGCATCAATGACTCCTACTCAGCACTGATAAAACGCTCAGACAGCAGCAATGACAATCAATTTTTAAAAGACAATCTCGCTGAAGCAAGATGGTTCTTGCGCAGTATAGAGAGCCGTAATGAAACATTGATGCGCGTCGCCATGACCATTGTCGAACTGCAGAAAGGGTTTCTCGACCACGGGCCAGTGGCAATGAAGCCGATGGTACTCTCCGATATTGCGACTAAATTAGAGCTCCACGAATCGACTATCTCACGAGTGACCACAAGCAAATATTTAGCCACCCCACAGGGCATCTTTGAACTTAAATATTTCTTTTCCAGCCATGTTGGCACAGCGGGCGGGGGGGAGTGTTCATCAACAGCGGTTTGCGCTATCCTAAAAGAGTTGATCGGCGCAGAACATCCGGAAAAGCCCCTGAGCGATAGTAAACTAACTACTCTGCTCCAAGAACAAGGAATTCAAGTGGCGCGCAGAACCGTCGCGAAATACCGGGAAAGTTTGGGCATCCCATCCTCCAGTCAGCGCAAACGATTTTAACCATGTGAAGCAATAGGAGTTATTAATGCACTTAACAATCAGTGGACACCACCTGGAAATTACCGCACCCATCAGAGAATACGTCACCACAAAATTTGCCAAGCTTGAAAGACACTACGAACAGATTACCAGTACATCAGTTATCCTCACAGTCGACAAACTATCGCAAAATGCCGAAGCAACCGTTCATGTCAGTGGCGCAGAATTGTTTGCCAACTCGCAGCATGAAGACCTGTATGCCGCGATCGATGCATTGACCGACAAGCTCGACCGGCAACTGATTAAATATAAAGAGAAACAGCGAGGCCGTTAAGACCGTCCATGAAAATCACCGACATTCTTACCCAACAGATGACTCAGTGCGGCATAGCAGGAGGCAGTAAAAAGCGCGTATTGGAGAATTTATCTGAATTTATCACCGAACAACTCGGTGGTGATGGTGACCAGGCCGAAAATTTATTTCACAGCCTGGTCGCTCGCGAGCGGCTCGGCAGCACCGGCATAGGCGAAGGCGTCGCCATTCCACACTGTCGTGTCGCTGGCTTTAACCGCATTCACGGCTGCCTGATCAAGCTCGAAGATCCAGTCGACTTCGACTCATTGGACGACCAACCTGTCGATTTGATTTTTGCTTTGATCGTTCCTCAAGAGCAGAACGAAGAACATCTCGCCACGCTGGCAAGGGTTGCCTCCATTATGCAGGACGACAGCTCTCGCGCACGTCTGCGCCAATGCAGCAGTAGTGAAGAACTCTTCAACACCGCTCTAAAACTAGAGCGTGCTGCCTAACCATGCGCTTAGTCGTTATCAGCGGTCACTCTGGGTCCGGAAAAACCTCTGCACTGAATATTCTTGAGGACGTCGGATTTACCTGTATCGATAACCTGCCAGCCAGCTTGCTAGAGAATTTAATCAGTCAGTTAAATAGCAACAATAATCACGAAGATCTGAATATTGCCGTCGGTATCGATGCACGTAATCTGGTTGGCGATCTCAACAAGATCCCCGAAATTCTCAAAATTATTGGCCGAGATGGCGTCGATGTCAGCGTCATCTTTCTCTATGCGCACCGTTCAGACCTACTCCGCCGCTACAGCGAAACCCGCCGCCGCCACCCGTTAAGCACTGACACGATCGGCCTCAAGGAGGCGATTGAGCTGGAAAAGAACATCCTCAGTCCAATATCGGATATCGCCGATCGCTCAGTCGACACCTCGCGACTGACGCTGCATCAACTTCGCGACCTGATTAAGAACACGATTGTGCCTAACACGCCGCAGCATATGTCGATATTGTTCGAATCATTCGGCTTTAAAAACGGCGTCCCGACAGACTCTGACTTTGTCTTTGACGTGCGCTGCCTGCCCAATCCCTATTGGAAGCAGCAGTTAAAAAATAAAACTGGTAACGATCAGGGCGTCATAGAATTTTTAGAAAGTCAGGTTGAGGTCGCCTCAATGCTGGCTGATATTATTGGTTTTTTAACCCGCTGGATTCCCAAATTTCAGCAGAACAATCGCAGTTATTTAACGGTGTCCATCGGCTGCACTGGCGGCCAGCATAGATCAGTCTACTTGGCCAATCGATTGCACGAGCACTTCGCTGCAGATCATCCCCTTATTCAGGTGTCGCACAAGGAGCTATCTTCGTGATCAGCGCAGCACGCCCGCAATGATTCGCTGCCAACTCGACATCATTAATAAACTCGGCCTCCACGCCAGAGCAGCAACCAAATTAGCCAGCACTGCTGGACGCTTTGGCTGTAGCATCAAGACCGGCAAACAGGAGCCCTTGGTTGATGCAAAAAGTGTCATGTCATTGATGCTGCTGGCCGCGAGCAAAGGGACCTGCCTGATCTTTGAGTTTGACGGCTACGATGAGCAGGAAGCGCACAGTGCCATTAGCGACCTGCTAGCCGATTACTTTGGCGAGGGCGAGTAAGCGCCGGCTAAAAATTCGATCAATGTTTGCACTCTGTTGTGAGTTAAAACTACCGGTCTCTCGGTTAGCTGGTTAGAATACGCGCGCTGAATTGATTCAGCCCAGCGAAGGGAGCGAGGCATGAACAACAATGATAACAGCCTGTTGAGCAGGCTCGGAACCGCCATCGATTCCGGCACCCTCAATCAGGTGCGGCATATTCTCAATAATCTCTCGCCTCCGGATATCGCTCATCAATTGGAAACGGCACCGCCGCGTCTGCGCCATATCCTCTGGGAGTTGGTTGATGCAGAGATAAGCGGTGAAGTGCTACAAGAACTCTCCGACGACATTCAGCTGGAATTCCTCAACCTGATGGATGGTGCCGAAGTTGCCTCGATCACAGAAGGGCTCGACGTCGATGATATCGTCGATATTCTTCAGCAACTACCCGACCGAGTTATACCCGAAGTGCTGCAAGCTATGTCAGTGCAGGACAGGCAGCGGGTAGAGTCAGTACTCACTTACAATGAAGATACCGCCGGTGGTCTTATGGACACCGAGGTCATCACGGTGCGTCCGGATATTAGCGTCGATGTGGTACTACGCTATCTGCGCCGCTTTGAAGAACTACCCGACATCACTGACAACCTGTTTGTGGTTAGCCGCAACGATACCTTTTTAGGTACCCTGCCACTGAGTAAAATGCTCACCTCCAGCCCCAGCACCACGGTGAGAGAAGTCATGAACACCGAAGTAGAGGCGATTCATGTCAATCTTACTGACTCCGATGTTGCACAGCTGTTTCAGCGTCAGGATCTCGTCTCGGCACCAGTTATCGATGACAAGCACCGCCTGGTTGGCCGCATCACTATTGATGACGTGGTTGATGTTATTGTTGAGGACGCCGACCACAGCCTGTTAGCCATGGCCGGCTTGAGCGATACCGAAGATACTTTTTCGTCAATCGGACGCACCGCGCCGCGCCGCGCGCTGTGGTTGGGCCTCAACCTGCTCACCGCTATTCTCGCGTCAAGCGCAATCAGCCTGTTTGAAGCCACCCTTGAAAAGGTCGTGGCGCTGGCTATTCTGATGCCAATTGTTGCCAGCATGGGTGGCGTTGCCGGCAGTCAAACTCTGACTGTTGTTATTCGCGGCATGGCCCTGGGCCAAATTGAACGCGACAATCTCAAATGGTTGTTGAGCAAAGAGTTTGTTGTTGGGGCGATTAATGGCATGCTCTGGGCGCTGGTCATGGGCGCCATTGTGTCGCTGTGGTTTGGCGACTGGACCATCTCAATTGTGATCGCCATGGCCATGGCTATTAACCTAATGGCCGCAGCAGTTGCAGGAACCCTGCTGCCAGTTATGTTGCGCTCTCTAAAAATTGACCCGGCGCTAGCCGGCTCGGTTATTCTCACGACAGTGACCGATATCGTCGGTTTTGTCTCCTTTCTCGGACTTGCCACGGTGTTTTACAACTAATGACTGATATTGAGAACGATGAAGACGACCTAATTAGCAAATCTCAACTTAAGCGTGACAGCCAGGCGCTGCAGGATATGGGTAGCCAACTGGTTGAAATGCCTGAAGGCCAGCTGAAAAAATTCGACCTGCCGGAAAACTTAAAAGACGCAATCTACGAGGCCCGTCGTCTAAAAAATCGTGAAGGTAAGCGCCGCCAACTGCAGTTTATTGGCAAACTCATGCGCACTGCTGATACCAGCTTTATTCAAGAGACATTGGACCGAATGGATCACCAGTCGCAGACTTACCGACAGCATTTTATGCGACTGGAAGAATGGCGCGACAAAATAATTAGCCAAGGTAACAGCGCTATCGAAGCGTTAATTGAGCAATATCCAGCCGCTGATCGTCAACAGCTACGCAACCTTCAGCGCCAGGCTGCGCGAGAAATAGAACACAAAAAACCGCCTACTGCGAGCAAAAAACTGTTCGCCTACCTACGCCAAATCAGCGAATAAAGAGCCCTTAGCGGATAAAGAGCCCTCAGCGGCAGAAGAGCCCTCAGCGGCACAAGGACCTTTAGGGCCTTTGTTAAAAAAATCTCGCTTATAACCTGCGATGCTGTGCAACCGGCATCTTCCTGCGTATCTCGGTCAGCCTATCCAAATCAATCTCGGCAACCGCGATACCAGGCTGATCATCAACCCGCGCCATCACCGTCCCCCACGGATCAATAACCACACTGCCGCCCCACAGGCCACGGCGTGGATGCTCGCGATCAACCATATTGGCGCCAATCACAAACAGTTGATTTTCTACCGCCCGTGCACGCAGCAGCAGCTCCCAGTGATCACGGCCCGTGGCCGCCGTAAAGGCCGCTGGTACCGACACCACCTGAGCATCGGCATCAGCTAATTGGCGATAGAGCTCGGCAAAGCGCAGGTCGTAACAGACGCTCATCCCCAACCGACAGAGTTCGGTCTGCGCCATCACGACGTCTGTGCCACGGCGATAATCATCCGACTCTCGGTAACGGGTCTGCTGCGCCATCTCAGCGGTGCTGTCAGCCACGTCAACATCAAACAGATGAATCTTGTCGTATTGCTGAGACACATTTCCCCGTGGATCAAACAACAATGACCGGGCAAAAGGCTTAGGCACCTGTGTATCACTGATTGGCACAGTACCACCGACTAGCCAGAGATGGTGGCGTCGCGCCTGCTCGGCGAGAAACTCACAGACCGGTCCGCTACTCTGCTCGGCCAAGCCTACATCTGCCAAATCTTTGCGCCCGAGGTAAGCGAAATTTTCAGGTAACACAACCAACTGACTGCCAGCATCAGCGGCCTCTGCAATCAGAGTTTCTGCGCCGGCGAGATTCCCTTCCAGCGATTTGTGAGGCCGCAACTGAACAGCCGCGGCGACAAAGCAATTAGTTTGGCTCATTCTCGAGCACCTTATCGGCATCGGGTTGAGACTCTTTTGCCTCCTCAGCGCGCAAATCGGCGGCAAAGATGCGATCCACCGATACCTCGACGTCATCCCAGGGACCGGAGAGCTTGTAACTAATACTCGACAGCCGATCAACCTGCTTTTCCACCAGTTTGCTGGTCACATATACGCCCGCTGCGGCAGGCAGTCCGCCCAGCAGAGCAACCACCCAGGGTAGATTAGTCGCCACCGGTAGGGTCGCCACCAGACGCGCATCGACCTCTTCGTTGAGCAGATCAAATGTTCCACCCATACTCATACGCCCAGAGGGCATTGCCATTCTCAACGGCTGTGTAAACCTCGCCACCCCCTGATCAAATTCCAAGGTGCCGCTGAGTTTGTTGTAACTGAGGTTCTGCCCTACCACATCAGAGAAATCCAGTTTCAATCGACGCAGCCAGTTTGCGAAGTTAACCAGACTGACCATTTTCAAGGCGGCGCCTGCTCCACCGGTGGAGCGATAAAAATTACCCTTCCTTAATTCGACCTGAAACTCGCCACTGAGATTGTCGCGGGAGATATTCCACGGTTGATCCTGCCAAGCGAGATCAAACACAAACCGTCCGGACTTGCTGTCGACAATCTTGGGGACGTTTAAACCCGACCCCAAGAACTCTTCAATATTGCCAATACCCACCGGACCGATCAGGCGACTGGCGTAATCGCTGCCGTCGTATCCCCAAAAGAATTCCGTCGCCGGCTGGTCTTCAAATAACCCCGGCTGGAGCCCTAGCAGATTGCCACGAATTTGGCTGAACAGCGCTCCCGAGACTTCCGGGCGCAACTTAAACGCAATCGAGCCCCAATCATCACCAGCAATTTCCAGGCGGTCTACCGCAAGATCCAGAGCAATAAACTGGCGCGGATCAATCGTTGATTGAACGATACGTTTTTCCAACAGCGCGCCGGGAACAGTCAAACGACTGAGATCGAGTTTGGGGACAGGCAAGGCGTTACCCAACGGCATAACCAAGCTCCCATCCGCAAGATCAGAGTAAAAATTAACATCGATTAGGTTGTCGGACAAGGAGACCAGTGCGCTGATTTCGCGCAACTGGATCGTGGCGAGCTGCATCTGATCAAGGCGAAGATCTAACACCGGCGTCCAACTGAAATCGGCAACCGACTCAGAGCGCCGAAAAAGGCCAATCAATGGCTGCCAGTGCTGCAGATCCATTGTCGGTAGATAGGCCGATAGCTTCACAATACCCTGCTCGGGCTCTTCAGTGGCTCTGTCATAACTGACAAATGCACCACTCATGGCTCCCTCATTAAAGCGCAAATCGAATTTTAGATCAGCACTGCCGCCCTCAGGACTGGGCCGACCGGCAAGGGTTGCCTGCAGTCGCTCAAATTCAGGTGCAAAAGAAAGTGTCACAGCAAGATCTTGAGATTCCTCGGCGGCTTTACCCAGCGGAGCGGGCAGATTGAGTGCAACACGCTGCAAATTACTGTTTATCTGCAAGGTTATCGGCGCTGCAGAAGCCTGTTGCTGACCGACCGCAGGAATAGTGATAAGACTTTCGACGGCGATGGTATCTTTAATCACCTCTTGCCAGGGAAAATCGACCAGCTGATTTAAACTCTCCGGCAGCAAATCGCCGCTGATGGCAATTTTCTGTTCATCTGCGCTCTTGAAGAGCCTCGCGCGCATCGGTCGCTGCCAAAAATTAGCGCTGATATCATCGCCGTACAAACCCTTATCAAGAGCGAAATTCAGTGTCCCATTTATCTCGTCAACACTTATCGGGCCTCCGGGAATTCTCAGTGCGCCGCTGTCTATCAATGAGGTGACATTGTATTGCGGCACTATCGCTGACCCAGCAGCGTTAGGTCCAACTAATGGAATAACCAGATCCAGCTGGCTATTCATTTTACCGCTGTAATTCCAGTTCTTTAAGGCACCCAGGCTGCTCTCCAGAGGAGACTGTACCAATACCTCAATCGCTGCGCTGAGTTCCCCTTCGACAGCCGCATCGACGAAGATAGCTGGCGTCTGCTCTGCACCTATCTTGTTATAGACAACCTTCGCGCTGCTGATCGACGCGTCACCAACGGTCCCGGCATAGACCTCTACTTCGGTATATATATCATCGACCAACGCCAGCGCTGAGGCGTCGCGGATATTCATCCAGCGGGGGTCATAGTTGATGTCTGCGTTGCTCACTTTGACCATCAACTGGGTGGTCTGCGATAAGGGTTCAAAACGCGGTGGCTGATTGCGAATCAGTAAACCGAACTCATCGACATGGGTCTCCAAAATCGACTCTTGCAGCCATTTGCTGAGCTGTGCTGGCATTCGATAAGGGATATATTTGTTGCGCTTGCTGGCATCCAAATTGCGCGCGCCAATCATCAGGCTGACGTCTGGGGGATTACCCTGAGAGGGAATCAACTGCTCGACCGAAAACAATATTGAAGCCGCACCGGCATCCAATTCACTGCGGATAATGTCGCTGCGCAGAGTTAACAGCGTCTCATCCTGGTCCCAGGAAAAATTAATCGTCCCCTCGGCTTTGTCGATGGTCAGGTAATCTTTATAAACCGTTGGGAAAAATGCATCGAAACCATCACTGTCGGCAATCGTAAACAAACCATGACTGCCATAGACTTCCAAATAACCATCCAGTCCTTTGACCCCCGGCGATTTTTTCCATGCGGCAATATCCAGCGCTTGCAGATTGGCCGAGGCGTAATAACCAACTTCGTCATGTCCCAGCGTCAGCGCATCAACCATCCCTCGCGGCTTCAGTCTGTCGACAATATCGAGAATTTTCTTGTCGGCAATGCGCGTGGTGTAGAGTAGATCTGACATCAGTGTCAGGTCGAGATGATTAACGGAAAGATCAAAATCCTGCCACTGCGAGCCAAGGCGCTGATTAAACACTAAGTTGAGCGGCTCAATCGAGGTGCCAGACCAGTTAAAACTGAACCCCTGCAGACGCACACCCCAATCCGACGCTGGGGTAATCCAGCCCGTGATCTCAGTTTTAATATCGGTCACTGCTGGCACATCGACCAACCAGTTTAAGGGAACCTCACCAATGCTAAGATTGCCCTCGAAATCCACCGCGCCACCGGGATGAATATCAAACCACAACTCACCCTGGGCATTGGCTTTAAAGTCAGAGAGGTTGGCAAACAGGGTTGGCATCAAAGAGCGAACGAGATCAGCGAGCGGCTCAGAGAGATTGAAATCATCGAATCGGAAGTAGCCGTCCGCAGAGAAACTCTCAATATCGGCGAGATCGCCATGGCCCTCTATTAATAGATAAGCGGGAATATCAGACTCCGCCGCACCATTAATATCAGCGACAGGCCCCTGCTGAATAAACTGCTGCTGTTCAGATAAAATCACGGAGAGCTCAGCGCGATGGAATGTCTGAGTATTTTCCATGGCGACATTGCGGCCATTGACGAACATCGTCTTGCCGGAGTAAAACTGCAATTCGACCTGCACATCACCAGCTCGGATAACGCGACTGTAGGTAAGGGGGTCAATAAAAATGCTCAGATCGGTATCGGCGTTGCGCTCAAACCCCTTTAAACCCCAGCGGCCGCGCTCGTCTTCAATCATGGTCAAAGTCAGGCTATCAACCACCAGTTCTCGCCAAATTGGGGTTGCATGAACAATACTATTAAAAAGATCGAGATCAGCACGGACACCTTGCATCATCAGGGCAGGCGATTCGTCAGCGGCCTGAACCACTGCATGATTAATTTCAATAATAGGAATCAGTCGCGGCCACTCACCACGCAACTCACCGAGATCCACCTGTAGGCCGATCTGCTCTTCGATAAACTCGGCAATCGGTTCGCGAAACTGATCGACATTGGCAATTGTCTGGCGACCAATCACTACCAGAATCACCGTGCCGATAATCAGCAGGGCCAGAGTTAACCACAGCCAACGCATCGACGTTTTTAATGCTGTAACTGCACTCGCCATAGTCACTAGTCTTTAAACCGGAATAATATCAAACTGTTCATGAGCATAGAGGTTCTCAACCCTGAACTGAATCGTACAACCAATAAATGCTTCTAAATCTGCCACCTGGCTGGAGTCGTCATCAATAAGCCTTGCAATCACCGGCTCGGATGCCAGCACCCGCAAACTGTCACACTCATAGGCCCGAGCGGCACGAAGGATATCACGCAATATCTCATAGCTGATCGACTCGGCAGACTTAACATAGCCGCGGCCAAAACAGGTCGAGCACTCCTCACACAATATCTGCCCCAGACTCTGACTGGTGCGCTTGCGCGTAGTCTGCACTAATCCGAGTTCAGTGACACCAGAAATTGTCGTCCTGACACGATCTCGCGCCAGTGCTTTTTCCAGCGCTCGCAACACCTGACGCCGATGCTCTGCGTTCTGCATATCAATAAAGTCGATAATAATAATGCCGCCGAGATTACGTATGCGCATCTGTCGAGCGATGACTGCAGCCGCTTCAAGATTGGTTTTATAAATAGTCTCTTCGAGATTGCGATGTCCGACAAAGGCACCAGTATTGACATCGATGGTCGACATCGCCTCAGTCTGATCAAACACCAGATGACCACCAGATTTAAGCATGACCTTGCGCTGTAATGCCTTGCCGATTTCATCTTCGATGGCATACATATAAAACAGCGGGCGCTCACCGGGATAGTGCTCGAGCAAGCGCACGATATCGGGATTAAATTTATTGCCAAAGCGAGTCAGATTGTCGAATGCCTCGTGTGAGTCAATGCGAATCTTCTCAACCTCTGCGCCAACCATATCGCGCAAAACACGTTTCGGCAGCGGCAGGTCTTCATACAGACAACAGGGCGCCTGTGCAGCGCTTTTACGATCGAGAATATCCTGCCACAGCCGCCTGACAAATCGCACCGTATTGCGCAGTTCCGCATCACTGACGCCCTCAGCCGCGGTGCGCAAAATATAACCACCAGCGAAAGCGCTATTGCCGCCATTCTCTTGCGACACCTCATCGACAATCTCGCTGAGCAGGCACTTTAAACGCTCGCGCTCTTCTTCAGACTCTATGCGCTGAGAAATACCAATATGTTCAGCGTCGGCCATATACACCAGATAATGAGAAGCCACTGATAGCTGCGCCGTAAGACGTGCACCTTTGCTCCCAACGGGGTCCTTAATCACCTGCACAGCAATGAACTGGCCATCGTGCAACAGTCGGCGAATATCCGCTTCACCACTCTCGCCGGCGTTGGCTTTGCTTTTCCGTGGCAGCAGGTCATCGACATGTAAAAATGCCGTGCGTGCCTCACCTATATCAATAAAGGCCGCCTGCATACCGGGCAGCACCCGTACTACCTTACCTTTATAGATATTGCCAACCAGACCGCGCTTATTGTTGCGCTCAATAAAGATTTCTTGCGGCACGCCGTTCTCGACCAGAGCCACCCGAGTTTCCATCGGCGTAATGTTGATTAGAATTTCCTGGCTCATTCTTTATCCGCTCTATTTATGTTTAGGCCTCATTGGAGCCTACTGTGCCGCGTCCGGCAGCCACATCGGTATGCCAAATTCGCCGAGTATCTCGGCAGTTTCTGCTACCGGCAGACCGACTACACCAGTGTAGCTCCCGGCAATGTGCTGAGCAAAAACAGCCCCTCTCCCCTGAATAGCGTAACCCCCAGCTTTACCTTCCGGCTCACCGCTTTGCCAGTAGGTCAGACACTCGGTTTCACTAATTGTGCGGAAGCGTACAGACGTCTTCGATAGTCGACTGGAGGAACAGGGTCCCTGAGCGATGGCAACCGCGGAAAAAACCTCGTGAACCTTACCCGACAGGGCCATCAGCATGGTGGCCGCATGAGCTTGATCGCGGGGCTTGCCAAAAATCTGGCCATCACAGACGACAATGGTATCGGCACCCAAACTGGGTAACTGCCCGTCTTGGCGACTAAAGCCAACCCGAGCTTTTTCAAGCGCCAGTCGCGCAACATAATCAGAGGGTGACTCGCCGGGCTGCCTGCTTTCGTCTATATCTGCCGATAGCACCGAAAAGCGCACCCCAATCTGATACAACAATTCACTGCGCCGTGGCGATGCAGAGGCAAGAATAAGATCAGCAACAGAGTCAGACATGCTCAATCTCGCTGTCGCTGTGAACGGGCGATCAGCCGATCAATCAGCGGCCAAGCCAATGCCGACAGAAGAATTTTCATAGGTAGATGCTCAATGGCCGATGGCCTATCGTAAAGCATAAAAACACTCGCCTCGAGTAGACCAACCACGCCGATGATAAGCGATACGAGAAAAGTGCGTTGTAGCAATGATAAATATTGAGCCCAGCGACTAACTATCACAATCACACTGACACAGAGTGCAAAGACAATCACCGAGTGGCCCAGTGTCATTCGTAAAAGAATATCCGCAAGCAGGCCAAATGATGCAGCAAAATATACCCCAAACTCTTTTGGCTGATACAAAACCCAGCCCATTACCACCAGCAGCAAAAAATTGGGTTTCCAGACAATCCAGTCGCCGCTATAGGGCATAAGGTTGAACACCACCGCCAGAACAACGGTTAAAAAAACGGCAATGCTGTGATTACCCGACTGCATTATTCGGTCGCGTCCGCACCACTATCGCGCGATGTATAGAGTAGTAACAGATGACGACTGCGATCGATCTCAGCGGAGGGATCAACATCGATCTTGAGAAAGCTATCGCCCGGTTCACTGGCAATACTAATCACGGTACCGACCGGGTAGCCCGCGGGATAGAGACCACCTAGACCAGAGCTCACCAACTTGTCGCCCTCGCGAATATCCGCCGACGGAGAGACAAATTTAAGGCTTAGCAAATTGTAGTCGGCGGTGCCCTCAGCGATAGAGCGCACACCATTGCGCAGTACCTGAACCGGCAGTGCGTGGCTGCTGTCGGTGATCAGTAGCGCGGCGCTATGACTCTGGTGCACCTCTATAATCTGCCCCATCAAACCTTCGGCATCAAGCAGCGGCTGCCCGACAAACACGCCGTCCGCAGTGCCGCGGTCAATGGTTAGCGTGTGACGCAGCGGATTAGCTGACACGCCGATCACCTCGGTGACCAGGACGCTGTCCTGAAGTAACTCGGTGGCATTAAGCAGACGCCGCAGACGCAAATTTTCCGCCGCCAAATCAGACATCCTCTGCAGCTGACCGTGGTAAATCAGACTCTCTTTGCTAAGGCGTTGGTTTTCAACTTCAATTTCAGAACGTGGCGTGACACTGCTGGCACTCCATTCCTGCACTCGCAACGGAACATTGGCCAACCAATAGAGCGGACGAACAAGATTATCGGCAGTGCTATAGATCGGTTTTAGCCATGGCGTGAAGCTATCGACGATCATCAGCACGACAGCGAGCAAGGCAACGATAAGAAATTTTCTTAGGGGTGAGGATGATTTGCTAAAAACGTTTCTGATAAACCCTCTCCCGAGTGTCACTAGATAGCTGACGACCAGCTACCCACTGTCAACAACCTTAGAAAGTTAACGAATTAATTTTACTGTTATCCATCATCTCAAGTGCCTCGCCGCCGCCACGAGCAACACAGGTCAGCGGATCTTCAGCAAGAATCACTGGCAACCCGGTCTCAGCTGTCAGCAAACGGTCGAGATCGCGCAGCATCGAGCCGCCGCCGGTCAAAACAATACCGGTCTCGGCAATATCCGATGCCAGCTCTGGAGGCGACTGTTCTAACACTCGCTTCACCGCCTGCACGATACCGGCCAGCGGCTCCTGCAGCGATTCTAGGATCTCATCACTGTTGAGCGTAAAGCTCTTGGGAACACCTTCGGCGAGATTGCGTCCGCGAACATCAATTTCACGTACCTCTTTGCTCAGGTAAGCACCGCCAATTTCCATCTTGATACGCTCAGCGGTGCTGTCGCCAATCACACTGCCGTACTTGCGACGGACAAAATTGACAATCGATTCATCGAAACGGTCACCACCAATTCGCACAGAGTCCGAGAACACCACACCATTCAACGACAGGATCGCAATCTCAGTGGTGCCACCACCGATATCCACCACCATTGAACCCACCGCTTCTTCGACCGGTAAGCCAGCTCCCATGGCCGCAGCCATCGGCTCCTCAATCAAAAATACTTCGCGCGCGCCGGCGCTGTATGCGGACTCTTTAATTGCACGCTTTTCGACCTCGGTGGCCATACAGGGCACACAGATCAAAACACGCGGGCTGGGGGGAACAAAACTCGTGGCATGCACCTTTTTGATAAAGTGCTGGAGCATTTTTTCAGTTACCTGGAAGTCGGCAATAACACCGTCTTTCAGCGGCCTGATAGCCGTGATGTTACCGGGGGTACGACCGAGCATACGCTTGGCATCGACACCCACCGCTTCAATAATCTTCTGTCCGAGATGATGGCGAATTGCCACCACCGATGGCTCATTGAGAACGATACCTTTCTCACGCACATATATCAGCGTATTAGCCGTTCCCAAATCGATTGAGAGATCGCTGGAGAAAAAGCCACGAATTTTTTTAAACATCTAGTTAGATTTTCCTCAATGTCGCCTGCTTAGATTAGGCCCCTGTTCTAGGCTCTTCGACCTCAAGCAAACGACTACAAATTTAATCGTCAAATTTAACAGTGGCAGGCTATCAGAGCAAGCGCTCACTGACTCTTTCACAGTATTTTTGCTGCATTCTAGCTGATCTAGCTTGAAGTTGCTGTGATCTACAAAAAAACTGCTTTAAAAGCTTGAAAAATGGACCTTTTATCAACCCTGCCCCCTTAACCTAACGAGGCCATTTATGGTACCTTATGGCCTTTGTATAGTCGCAAGACAGTGCCGACCGGACGCTGCTGACAGACGGATTATTTTATGAGTATCGAACGACACGAAATCGAAAAGCTGGCCACGCTATCACGCATCGCCATCAACGAAAACACTATCACTGAAGTCTCACAGCGCCTCGGCAGCGTTCTCGAACTCGTCGACCAACTTCAGGCCGTCGACACCTCAGGCGTCGCAGCCATGTCCCACCCTCTGCAAGCCACTCAGCGTCTGCGTGAAGATGAAGTCACAGAGATCAATCAGCGCGAAGCCTTTCAGGCCATAGCACCAGACACCGAAGACGGGCTGTTTTTAGTGCCCAAAGTCATAGAATAAGCGACCCAACAATGCATAACCTCACTATCGCTCAGCTTGCCAAAGGGCTGCAGAGCAAGGACTTCTCCAGCGTTGAGTTGACTCAGCACTTTTTAGCCCGTATTGCCGAGCTAAACCCCGCATACAATGCCGTCATTACCGTCACCGCTGAGCAAGCCCTAAAAGCTGCAGCCGCGGCCGATAAGAGATTGGCCGCAGGAAACGCTCCAGCTCTCTGTGGCATACCCATCCTGCACAAAGATATTTTCTGCACCAATGGCGTGCGCACCAGCTGTGGCTCCAAGATGCTGGATAACTTTATCCCGCCCTACAGTGCCACCGTGGTTGAAAACTTCGAGCAGGCCGGCGCCGTGGTTCTTGGCAAAACCAATATGGATGAGTTCGCCATGGGCTCCTCCAACGAAACCAGCTTCTATGGCCCAGTTAAAAACCCCTGGGCCATCGACTGTGTGCCCGGCGGCTCATCCGGCGGTTCCGCCGCAGCGGTAGCCGCAAGATTAGCGCCCGGCGCAACAGCCACCGATACCGGCGGCTCAATTCGTCAGCCCGCGGCACTCTGCGGTATTACCGGCTTAAAACCCACCTATGGTCGGGTCTCGCGCTGGGGCATGATCGCCTTTGCCTCAAGTCTCGATCAGGGCGGCCCGATGGCCCGCACCGCCGAAGACTGTGCACTGCTGTTAAACTGCATGGCCAGCTATGACGACAAAGACTCCACCTGTATTGATCGCGACGTGCCCGACTATAGCGCTGACCTCAACAACAGCATCAAAGGCTTAAAGATTGGCGTGCCCAAAGAGTATTTTTCCGATGGCCTGCACGCTGGCACCGAAGACGCCGTGCGCAGTGCACTGGCCGAGCTAGAGGCTCAGGGTGCCGAACTAGTTGAAATCAGCCTGCCCAACTCGGCTCTGTCAGTACCAGCTTATTATGTGATAGCTCCCGCCGAAGCCTCAGCCAATCTGTCGCGCTTCGATGGCGTTAAATACGGTTATCGCTGTGAAGACCCCAAGGATCTCAACGATCTCTATACCCGCACCCGCGCCGAAGGCTTTGGTGAAGAAGTACAGCGGCGCATTTTGATCGGCACCTACTGCTTATCTGCCGGTTACTACGATGCCTACTACGGCAAAGCCCAGCAGGTACGCCGGCTGATTCAACAAGACTTTGAAAAAGCCTTTGCACAGGTCGATGTAATTATGGGCCCCACCTGCCCATCACCCGCCTTTAAGTTTGGCTCCAAAGGCGATGACCCCGTGGCCATGTATCTGGAAGATATCTACACCATCGCCACCAATCTGGCCGGGCTGCCAGGCATGTCGGTACCCTGCGGCATGGTCGAGAGCAAGCCCGTTGGTCTGCAGATTATCGGCAACTACTTTGATGAAGCGCGCATGTTAAATGTCGCCCACCAGTATCAGCAGGCGACCGACTGGCACGATCAAATGCCCGAGTCGATACAGCAGGGAGCCGAGTCATGAGCTGGGAAACCGTCATCGGCCTAGAAGTGCACGTGCAGCTGGCCACCAAAACCAAAATTTTCTCCGGCGCCAGCACCGCATTCGGTGCCGAGCCCAACACCCAAGCCTGCGCCATTGATCTGGCCATGCCCGGCACTCTGCCCGTGCTTAACAAACAAGCCGTGCATTACGCAGTGATGTTCGGCCTCGCAATCGATGCTGAAATTGGTCAAGAATCCGCCTTCGAACGGAAAAACTATTTCTACCCCGACCTGCCCAAAGGCTACCAGACCACACAGCTGGAAAAGCCCATCGTCGGTCGCGGCAATGTTGAAATTCAGCTCGCCGATGGCCGCAGCAAAAACATACGCATCCACCACGCTCATCTAGAAGAAGATGCCGGCAAGTCACTGCACGAAGGCAACTTCCGCCACGGCGTATCCGGTATCGACTTAAATCGCGCCGGCACCCCGCTGATCGAGATCGTCTCTGAACCGGATATGAGCAGTGCCGAAGAAGCCATCGCCTTCGCCAAAAAACTGCACAGCATTGTCACCTCCATCGGCATCTGCGATGGCGAGATGTCTCAGGGCAGCATGCGCTTTGACGTCAACGTCTCCGTACGCCCCACCGGCGCCACAGAATTGGGCACCAGAACCGAAACCAAAAACCTAAACTCATTCAAGTTTATGGAAGAGGCGATTGCCAAAGAAGTCGAGCGCCAAATCGATCTTATCGAAGATGGCGGCAGCGTTATTCAGGAAACGCGCCTGTACAATGGCGATACTAAGGTCGCCCGCTCCATGCGCAGCAAAGAAGAAGCCAACGACTACCGCTACTTCCCCTGCCCCGATCTATTGCCAGTGATTGTCAGCGATGAAACCATTGAAGAACTGCGCCGCAATCTGCCAGAGCTACCCGATGCCAGACAGGCGCGCTTCGTCGAGCAGTACGGTTTGTCGGATTATGATGCCGGCGTACTTGGCGGCGATGCGGCAATGGCCGCCTATTTTGAAATCGCCAGCGAGAAATCTGGCAATGCCAAACTCGCCGCCAACTGGACCATGGGTGAACTCGCCGCACGCTTAAATAACCAAGACCTAAGCATTAACAAAAGCCCAGTCAACGCAGAGCAGCTAGGTGGACTGGTGGCGCGAATTGCCGATAACAGCATCAGCGGAAAAATGGCCAAAGAGGTGTTCGAAGGAATGTGGGCAGGCGAAGGTAGCGCCGATGAAATTATTGAAGCTCGCGGGCTTGTGCAGGTGTCAGACAGCGGCGCCTTGGAGCAGATGGTTACCGACGTATTAGCCGCCAACCAAACCATGGTCGACGACTACATCAACACCGAAGAAGCCAAGCGCAAGAAAAAGCTCGGCGGCTTTATGGGTAAAATTATGCAAGCATCGAAAGGCCAAGCCAACCCTCAGCAGGTCAATAAAATACTGGCCCAAAAACTTAACGAATTAGTCTAGAACGCTCAAGGAAAAATATGTCACTTAAAAAAGATAAAGAAAAAGTCCTCGGCGAAGTCTTCGATGATGAACGCGTAAAAAGCTTTTTAAACTACAAAGCACCAGCAGGAGTAAGCACTGACTTCCACCTGCTGGAAAAAGCCTACCGCGGCATGAATATCGATAATTTTGCGACCTTTTTAAACTTCTTTAAAGACGCAGGCCACGACCTCAATGCAACTAATCCAGAAGGACAAACCCTGATTGCTGTCGCCAGCCAGCATGGCCATGGCGAAGAGTACGTGAAAGCATTAAAGGCGGCAGGGGCCAAGTGACAAGTCACT
>Ga0075467_10000297_pt1 | contig 37696 bp, 20 predicted proteins | sample DEB08_DNA_9_FD_75067 | JGI IMG/M metagenome (GOLD analysis project Ga0075467, IMG submission 75067) | Aqueous microbial communities from the Delaware River and Bay under freshwater to marine salinity gradient to study organic matter... | ecosystem: Environmental > Aquatic > Marine > Coastal ... | reverse complement strand
AGGTAATCTCTCTGTTAATGAGGAATTAGAAATAACAGTTACTGTTAATGAATTCTTTCAATACTATAATGATTTATTTTACGAGATTCCTGCTTTAGGGGATACTAATTCTCATCGATATTTAATAGAAACTAGTAAAGAATATATTGGCTTTGAGGATAATAATAAGATAATTGAATCCCTAAGAAAAGAAATTACCCAATTAAGAAGAGATTTATTACAATCTCAAATAGAAAAAGCAGAAGCTTTATCAGGTACTGATTTAGGCCTAGATATAAACTCAATAGATGATGTTGAAATAAATTCAGATGATTATAGACAAATAGTAGATAGTGTTTCAGATGTAGGAGATAGTCCTGCTACAAACACTACTAATACAACTATTGTAAGCAGTTCACCTGCAAACCCAACATCAACATCAACAAGCGGAGGATACTAATATGGAAGAAAAAAATAACATAATAATAAATCAAGTTGATCCAACTACGTTTGAATATCAAGAGTATTCGGAGCAAGATAATAATCTAATTGACTCTAGAATACTAGATACAAGTTTTACTTCATCAAGTGATTATATTGAATATTATATCTACGATAATTCGAAGAATTTGTTATTTCCAAATCAAGGAGAAGAAACAAGAATATATGATCAAAGAGAATATAGTGTAATAGAAGGAGATACAATATTATACCCAGCTCAAAATTTAGAAAATATTGGGTATGATAGTGGTACTTTTTATTCTACCTATAATTTTTATAAAAAAAGATTAACATCTGACCAATTCGCAAATTATTATATTTGTGAAATCAGTTCAGATAGAACAGAACTTAGGTTAAAAAGTTCAACAATACCCTCTGATTTAATAATATCATCTTCACAAGAGTTTATTGAATATAGAGAAAATGCTGATTATTTTGTAGATTTTTTCCTTAATTTTGGAAATGACCAACAAGTTATTGCTAATAATTTAAGATTAGATATTGAAACAGAAGTAGAACCTTCAGTATTAATTAAATTATATGAACCTTTACCTCCTAATTTTACTTTAAAGTCTACATTATGGGTAGTAGAAGAAATATCTTCACCACAGGCCTATAAAGTAACTTTCCCCGAGGAAGATTTTATACCTAATGATTTTCAATTAATAAAAGGACCAAATTACAGTATATCTGTAACTCAACAAACAGGGGAGGCATCACAAAATTTTAATTATAATACTTTACTTAGTACAAATGTAACAAGTTCATTTGACCAATTAAAAAATATATTAAATAGAAAAGAAATAAACATCAATGTAAACTATGAAGATTACAAAGAATTTGTACATTTCTCTTCTGCACAGACAAGATTAGAAAATTTTTATTATAAAGTAGGGCTAATTCAATCCTCAAATACAAAAATAGGTAATTTACCTACTACTGATGGGTTATATAGTGCAAGTAAAGCGGAATTAACAACTTCAATTACTAAGATAATTGAGGGTTTTGATGGGTATGAGTATTTTATGTACTATAATAGTGGTTCACTTAAATCCTACCCAAAATCCAATACAGAACCTCCTTATATTCTAGAACCAACAACTAGTACAATAATTAAAACCTGGTTAGGTAGTGCAGATCCTGAAAATGCTTATTATGGTGGTCAGGCTTTATCTGCTTCTGATTATGATGAAAATAACCAAGATTATTTATATAATTCAATCCCAGAATACTTAAGATCAGACCCAAATAACGCGAAGTATGAATTATTCGTTGATATGGTTGCTCAACAGTATGATAATACATGGTTATACACTAAAAATATTACCACTAGATTTGACGCGGATAACCGTTTAGATTATGGTATTTCTAAGGATTTAGTAGCAGATGCTATTAGGGATTTTGGTATTAAATTATATTCAAATAATTTTAATTCTAACGATTTATATACATCCTTTTTAGGATTAACTCCTTCAGGTAGTACATTCCCTTTTCCATATATGACTGGTTCAATTGGTGGCGCAGTTGCGACACCTTCTGGGTATGAGTACGTAACTACTCAAATATCGGCATCGAATGATATAGTCCCATTGGATGATGTTAACAAGCGTTTATATAAACGAATTTACCACAATATACCTTATTTACTTAAAACTAAGGGTACAGTAGCTGGTTTAAGAGCATTAATTACTTCATATGGTATCCCAGATACTATTTTAAGAATAAATGAATTTGGGGGTAAAGATAGAAATGATTTTCAAGATTGGGATTATAGTGAAAATGTTTATAATTATGCTTTCCATGCAGATGGAGGAGTTAATAGTTATATAACATCTTCTTTTGTATTAAATCAAGATTTCCCAAATAGTGCTACAGCACCAAGATCAATGCAATTTAGGTTTAAGACACCTGGACTACCAGATGAAACTCAAAACCCACCACCATATTATTATAATATATGGAAAACAGACCAAAATAAATCTAACATAACATTAGAATATTCGGGAACGGGTCTAACCTCAGGTTCATACTCAGGGTCAGTTCCAGCACTTGATAATCAATATGGTAAACTAACTTTTTGGCCTGATGGTGCTAATAATACTAATGATACTGCCTCTATAACTTTACCTTTCTTTGACGGAGGTTGGTGGTCAGCTATGGTAACAGTAGATTATAATAATTCCGAAAAGGCTATCTTATATGCCGCTAATAGAATTGGTGACAAAATAGGATTTACAGGTTCCGATTCTACTACTTACACTTGGCAATATTATGCCACAAGTGAAACCTCTTCATTTAGTGAAGGTACTTATAATTTAAATGGTAATAATTACATCCAATTTACTGGGGCATTTCAAGAAATAAGATATTGGGACATACCATTAAGTGAAAGTTTATTTTATGATTATGTAGTTAACCCCTATTCAACACAGGGTAATACAATTAATTCTACTCCCTTAGACTTAGCTTTTAGAGCAGATTTAGGTACACAATTAATAACTTCTAGTAGAACATCAATACACCCTAAAGTAACAGGATCTTGGGTAACAACAAGTTCATTTAGAGATGACAGTTCATTTTATGTGCAAGGTAACTTTATTGAAAATACTGAAGAAATATACTTAAACCAAGTACCAGGGGGTATTAAAAACAGAATATCAGATCAAATTAAAATTGATCAAGAAGTATTACCAATAGGTGACACATTATCTCCTTATATATCTATTCAACAATCAGTCTTCCCTAGTGGAAGTAATCCAAGTATAAATTATTTAGAGGTAGCATTTTCACCTACAGACCAAACTAACGATGACATTATAGCACAAATAGGTGCATTTAATTTAGGAGATTATATTGGTGATCCAAGACAAATATCAGAATCAGGGTATTCATATTCTCAATTAGATAGACTAAGAGATGAATATTTTACAAAATATATAACTAGTTATGATGTAAACGATTTTGTTAGGTTAATTAAATTCTTCGACAATTCATTATTTAAAATGTTAGAAGATTTTACACCTGCTAGAACAAGTTTATCGTCTGGTGTTGTAATTAAACAAAACTTATTAGAAAGAAATAGACAAAGACCAGCACAAGTTTCTTCTGCTGTAACTATGTCTACTTACTTTGAAAACACACCTGCAGATCCATTTAGTGTAGTGGTGCCAATAGTACAAAAAGATCAAGTACTAGAAGGTACAGTATTATCACAAGCTAGAGATTTTAATCCTGGCTCTAATGATTATCCACAAAACAATAAAATAAGTGGTTCATCTATATATGTTTTTGATGGTGGAACAGGTGGAGTATTTGACCCATTTAATAATATATACAACGCACCAATAAGCACCTCAATACAAGAAACATGTTTACCATTTTATTCGTATTCTTCTTCTAACGATTTAACAGCAGCAGAATATAATTATGGTACTGTTTTATTCTCAAGTACAGTTGGAACTTCAACTAATACAATGAGTTTTAGTATATATAATGAACAAGGAGGCAATAATATTGAATTCTTTAATTCATTAACCTCATCAATATCCCAATCAGAAATATTTTTAAACTTAGGGATAGCTACTCCATACCCATTAACTGGGTTAGCAGCAGGCTTTAATGGTACTGATATTACACATCAAATAGATTTTATAGATATACTCCCAGATAATGGTTATGGGGATGCACAGTATGGGTCTGATTTTGTTGCTAATTCAAATACATATGGGTACCAAACTACCGCTTCATTTATAGCCCATTTAACAGTAATAAGCAATGGTCCTCCTGCAATATTATTAAAGGACGAAGATGAGTTATCTACTTTCTGCTTTGTAACATCTGGATCACCATATAGCGGTAAAACAGGTGCTGAAGTATCCGCATCATTATTTGGTAAAGCATATCCTGGAGTTATACAAGATATGGAAGAAATTGTATACCCAACAATGGGTACTAATTTCCCTATAGGTTCAAGTAAGGATACAAACTTAGATTCATACGGACAAGGTCCTCTAACAATAGAAAGAATTGATCAACGTGAATTTTATAATGGGGAATTTCCTAATACTATAGATGTAAAATTAAAAGATATTTGTGGTGCCTTTTTTGGACAAGACGATGTACCTGATTATCAATTTTATATTAACTTTTTTAATAAAAGAAGCTTCCTTGAATCATCATTTTTATCCCCAGATAACTTACCATTAAAAAGCAATATATGGTTATGGGCAGACACACTATCTGACCCTAGAATGGGGTTAAATAACTCTTTACCTGTATTAGCATCCCCACAATTTACAAACCAAACTTCTGCTATTACAGAAAATTTTGTATATTCAAAAATATCCGGAAATGGTGCTGAAAAAGGTAGACTTTATTTAGAGTCTGGGGTAGGTGAAGGAGCAGGTTTTGAGATAATATCTGCATATTTTGTTGCAGGAGCTGATGCCCCAAAAGATTATGAAGGTGGAGGTGTAATAACAGTTACTGCAGCCGAGTTAACAAATCTAGGATTTGACATTTCTTTTGCTTCTCTAGATTTATCACTTTCACTCCCAACTCGGATATTAGACCCTATTCCAACTAATAAAGTAAAATATATTAAAATCTCTAATAGTGATATTAATGGTGTTACAATACTTCCATTCATACAAGATAGTGAATATTTAATTTTAAATTTAACTGGAGCTTCTGATTTTAATAATACATTAATTGAAGGGTACCAAACATGGTATATATCAAATGCTTCAATACAAAATGATAACATTCCTGCTACTGAAGATGCAACATTACTTATAATAAATGAACCACCTTCATCAGATGCTGTATCATCATTTGATTCTCAATTTGTTGATTTAACATTTAGTGCTAGTGGTGTATTTAATTATTATGCAACATCTTCTGGAGTTGACCCAACAGTTACTCCAAATATTAATCTTAGTGAATCTATAGCACAAGGATATTTTCCACCAACTGATAGATCACCGGGTTTTCCAACAGAATCTTTCTTTAGAGGATGGGATGATGCAAGTTACTTACAGGCGGATGATAATGGAGATATATATAGAGTATCATCAGGTACTGGTTTTAATACTGACATTTTAGGTAATTTCAATACTGGTTCAAGAGAATTTGATGCCGATGAAGAAACAGGGTTTACAGCTGGAGAAGTAAATGCTAAAAGTACTGTGCCTTGGTTTATGAATGCACAAGAATCATTAACACAAGTATTAGATAATTCATCATTAGTAGGAGACTTAGGACAAACTGATTTGCAGTTATATACAGGTTCAATAACTGCTTCTTCTGTTGAAATAGGCATTACCTTAAATATGTTTGATGATCAGGCACCAATATATTCACCTACAGTGATAATTGGAACACTTACTCAACCACCCCTTCCTTTTATTACTGTTAATTTCCCTAACAATCTATCTTCAGTACCAAATTACCCAACGAGTAGGTATCCAATTACGGTAACTGCATCTTTGACAACACTAAACTGGACGATATTAACCCAATTTGATGATGGTAGCAACTGGTTTAGATGTTATACTACACCAACAGGAAACACAGTTATTAATAGTGGACAAGGAACATTAACTGTTTATTTAGATATAGACGTTGGGGGTTATGGAAGTAGTTACAATAGTACAGAAAGATCAGGAAGATTAATATTCAGAAATCAGAGTAACATTAACAATAATTTCACTGCTTATATAGATCAAGATGTATGGAGTAGTGATGGTAATAATTATCTCCAACCATAAATGTAAAACCCCTTGGAGTACAGAAAAAAAAATATTATATTATTTATAACTAAATATTAGCAATGCCGGATCAAATTAAATATTACTTTAAAGAAGACACAAATCAAATATTAGTATCGGGTTCGGATAATAAAGCGGATATGAATGCTTTACTAACGTCTAGTAAATCTCCTAACCCTGATTTTGATCCTGAATATACTGCAAAGATATCTTCTTTAGGTACAAGCGTTTCTTATATTGTACCGTCTGCTAATTCACTTAGTGCGGGTTCATTTACAATCCCAATAGAATCTAATCAAGAATTGTGGGTATATAGAGGTAAAGAACCTATAGGAGTACAAGATGCTAATGCATTTAGATATAACCCTTATTTACATAGACCATATAAAGCTTACATATTAACAGAAACAGGTTCTGGACTACCAGTTGAACCTTGGCTACCAGTAGGTCTAAGTTATTATGGTTCATATAGTTTAAACGCCCCAGGTACAAGTTTATTTGATACCAATACAAATACTATAAGTATAGATTTTGCTGGTTTAGGAGCAATAGCACAAGAATTAAATCTAAACGGGAATTATATTAACACCCAAAATGAATCAGGTACATACCCCCCACCAAATGGTCTATTAACAACACAAGCTTTTAGTGGTTCATTTCAAGTATTTAATGGGGGTAGATTAATTCACCCTTATATAATGACTAGGTATAATCAAGGTGGTAATAACGCTTATGGTTCTACAGTATATTTATATCAAGAAAATACAACATCTTCGTTATTTCCACAAGATTTTAACACAGATACAGATACAACAATATCACCACCAGTACTAAGCGATGACATAAAATTTAACTCTCTTACAGCGACATCAGTAACAACTATGTCTATGGGTGCTACAAATGCCACATTTGTTCCAACTCCCTTTTTAGAAAAACTACAAAACCTTTCTCAAATTCAAGATGGTAAACTGATAGGTACAGCTAGGGTTCGTTCTAATTCTTTAACTACTAACTTTTTCCTATTTAATTTAGATCAAGTAAATCTGGTAAGGACAGGTAATATAGCACCAGCTTCAACGGTTATGATGTTAGGATTTATTGATTTTGCACCATCAACATATTTACTTAAATCAACAAACCCAAATTTACCCAACGATGAAATAATCCTTCAATCTTCAGATTATACTACTAGTGGTAATGGAACAGGAGCAATTATTTATCTCAAGTATAAGATAGGAAATCCTCAATTAGGGAATTTGGGTTATTATGCTTATAGAGCCAGAGCGGGTAATCAAATAGGACAAAATGGATTATATTCTAGCGGGGATACTATAACAATAACAGCTGCTACTTTAATAAGTAAAGGGCTATCTCAAGCAACTGGTGATTTAGTACTAACACTACAAACAATTAATATAACTCCTACAGGTAATCAATTTTATGAATTAAAAGGAAATTTTAATAGTACATCTGCTGGGTTTAATATGTTTACAAACAATGAATCAATAGATATACAGTTTGAGGGAACTGAAATGCAAGGCACACTTAGACAAGGTCAATATTTCAGTCCCAATTTTTTACCTACACAATTCCCAGGCATTACTTTACCAAATGGAGATTTTACTTATACAAGTAGTGTATTTCAGGATTTAGATAGTACAAATGCCGCCTCTTCAGGTTCAACACAATTTGGGTTGTACGCTGAATATGGATATTATGTAGGATATAAAGCATCATTATCAAATAATGCCCTTTCCAATGTTACTCTTACATATACTGGGTCTCAAAATACAGGAGAGTATTTTGATTTACAACCAAACCAGGAGGCAATATTTGTTGCAGTCCCTGGTACTATAACTACTAATTTAGGTGGAAATTCTCCATCAAACTTTGACCTCATTGTTACTGCGTTTAATGCAAGACCAAGACCTACTCAACCATTCGCTGACCCCGCAGGTATATTTTCTACTAGAGTAAATGATGTGTATATTAACTATTCATCCTCTCTTACTCAATCTTTAGATGGTTTATATATCTTTAACCAAATCCCACAAAATGATGTTCAAGTAACAGCTTCAATGTTTTTAAATGCATGGACAGGTAGTGATGATGGTGCAAAGTATGGAGCAGCGGATTATGGAACTGACATATATGGTGAAGGTGAAGAAGGTGATGGACCAACTTGGCCTACTGCTTCTATGAGAATATACACAGGTAGTTATCCAAATAATGTACCTAACATAACATCAGACTTTGTAACTGAATCATTATTTTTAGATGAAAATATTCATGTTAATGGTTTAGCTGTTACTATGAGTTATTTAATACCATCGGAATCAATCCAAATAAAAGATTGTTTATCATTATCTTTAGCTGTAACTTCATCACAACCTCTATCTGAAATAGACAATTCACTTATTGTTAGTGAATATAGATTAGAATTTAATACACCTACAGCTAGTAGAGAGGGAGATGGTAGAGTACCTACATTTATTGAAAACGCATTTGAAGGCACATTAGGGTTTAGTAATACACCAGATTGTCAGCCTTTATTAAATAATACATTTGCATATAGAACGAATGGTCAAATACAAGAAATAGATTATTCTACTAACATAACTAACCCAATTAACTTTCAAAGCATACTTAGTGGTTCAGCTGAAAAATCTTCAGTACCTGAATCTAATTATTCATCATTTGGGTGGACACAAAATAGATACTTAGGTAGTAGAACATCGGCTAATGATATAAATACTATTGATGGTTTACAAGGTGGTTATGGTAAGGTGCCTGTAATTGATTATAAAAGAGCATATATTGCTTATTGTGATCAAATTATAGATCCATACCCAGTATTAAATAATAATACTCAATTTAACCTTAAATATTTAATTAATGGTCAAGGAGATGCATTAAACCCTTTATTATCCCCTTATACTGCACTTGATGTAGAAGGAGTATGGGATGAAGGAGGTTTAGGAAACGTGTCAATATCACAAATATCAGGTTCATCACAATATGACCAATTAAATGGGTTTAGGACAACCTCTTTAGTGGCAAAACAACCACTACCAATATTATATTCTCAAACATCATCTAATGGTTATGCGGATTCTATCCCATTAGAGGGAAATCCTAATTTTGTTAGTAGCTTTGAACAAGAGTTTATGCAATATTCAATGAGACTCCAAGGTAGTGTTTTTGATGTAAATAAAGTAAACCAACAAAATCCATCATATCTTAACTTATTTGCTGGTATTACAGGTTCTGGTGCTGACAAACCGTTAGATACCTCTAGGTTACAAGCAACATTTCTTAATAGATTTGGACAATTTGCAAGAGAATATGATGGGCAGTTAGTTGAAGGGGCGGTTCCACCTCCTATTATTATAAATGGTGATCCAACAGCGGCAACAGGAGATGTTTTCCCATTGTCACCTGCACAATGGACCGGTTCAGAATGGTTTATAGAACCAGGTGCAGATCCTACAACCCCAGACTATAATAATACTGCAATTACTAATCCATATTATGGTGCCCCAGGAGAAATATTTTTTACTTTAGATCCAGTAGCTAGTGCTAGTGCTGCAGGAAGTACGGCACTTTCAGATGATTATAAAGTTACATTAAATTATAAACAAACACAAACCCTTCCTAACGAATTTAGAACAAGGGTGGGATATTCCTCATTTTGGGGTGGTGCTTCATCTCAATATGGTAGTAATAGAGTGGGTGAGATTAAACTTTCTTTTCAAGTAACAAGCCAAGCCAATAATAATTCAAGTGATTCTAATACTGGGTGGTCAAGGAGAAAATTTAAATTTACAACACCACCAACTTTAAGTGTATACTTTGGGCAAATAACTTCAACAAACGAGGTTAGTATAACAGGTACTCCTTTAGTACTAAGTGTAGCAGCAATATCATCAGATGAAGGCTTCTATAGCAGTGGTTGGGGGTCTTCTTTTCCATATTATAGAACTGGTATATTTTGGCGACTTATTCAAAATGCAATTACAAGTGCAGGTAGACCTCTTTCTCAAGTAGCCTATGTAGAATGGAATTTTCAAGCAGAATCTGACTGCGTTATACAGACAGGGAAAAGATATAGATGGAAAGCAGAACCAACGTCTTTAGTTCAAAATCAAAGTGTAATTAATAGTGATGGTAGAAAAAATTATTTCAACCCAGATAGAATACCAGTAAAAGGGGAGGGATTAAGTGGAGGAGGTAATGCAACACCAATAAAACTCCAAGTTCCAGTTAAAGGTCCTTTTGTTAATATGGCTATAACCTCCCCTTCAGCAGAAGATAATACAGAGGATAATGCTATAAACGGACCTTATTGGGAATTTTCTCAATCTTTATCATCAAACGATTACTCATATGCTTTTACAAGCTCAACAGTAACATCAAATCCACCTTTTAATGGTGATTTTAATGATGTAGAACAACAACTACCTAATTTCTCTTTTGATAGTACTAATTATAGTAGTGTTGAGAACGTATTTGTAGCATTTTCATCATCATTAGGTGAATCCCTGACATCTGATGTAAATCAAATTAACACCCTTAGTGTTGGTAGTAAAGGATTTATTCAAATAGCAAACACATCAAATAACGCACAGTTCTTTACGGGTTCTATCAATGGAAGTATACAACTTTTAGGTAGTGGTATAACGAAATATTATAGAGTTCCGGTAGACAATACACAAAATGTTTTCTTAAATCAAATAGAAGACGAGGCTAGTCTAAGTATGAATTTTACAAAAGGTAACGCAACATTACAACCTGTAAAAAACACATTATTATTAAAAGATGAAAATGGTAATATATCATACAATGATAGTTATTATATAGGGTACTTGCCTTATAAACCAGGTCCTAGTACAGCATTTCCTGGTGGAGAAGAACCAACAGATACAGCTTGGCCTCGTCCAAATTTAGAATGGAGAGTAGACCCTAATGACGAAATTCGTTTTGTAAATACTGAAGGTCAAACATATAAAATAATTGAGGTAGTATCTCCATCTAGAAACCTTACTGAAACTGGGGTAAATAAATTAAAAATAATACTTGACCGAGATATTTCTAATGGTGTTAATATTCAATTTTTCTTAATAAGAAGAAATGTATATTCTCCTAACACAGTCATAGTAAATGATTTATTCCCTTATGGTTCATTACCACAATTAACTAAATGGGTAGATTCTAAAAACACCGAAGTTTTAAACACAGGTAGTACAATTGCAGAAATGGATTGGACAAGTACTTTCCCAGCGACTCAATCATACACTGAGAATGCTTCAGGTAGTTATATATCATATACACCACCTTTAAGAAAACAAGATAACACACCTTCAGGTTTCTTATTCCCAGAATATCCGATAGCTAAATTGGAAATTTCTCCGGATGAAGTACTTCGTGACCTAAGGGATAAAAAACTAATAGAGTAACATATTTATAACATATAATAATAAACACAAATGGGATATTTAAATAATTCAGTAATAACAGTTGATGCTATCTTAACAACAAAAGGTAGAGAATTGTTAGCAGCTAACGATGGTTCTTTTAGAATTACACAATTTGCATTAGCAGATGATGAAATAGATTATACACTTTATAATCCAACACATGCCTCTGGTTCTGCATTCTATGGTGAAGCTATAGATGGAATGCCTCTATTAGAAGCATTTCCTCTTGAATCACAAATAATGAAGTATAAGTTAACAACATTACCAAGAGGTACTTCAAAACTCCCAGTATTAAATGTAGGATACTCAGCTATTACCTTACAACAAGGTGCTACTTTAGCTATTACTCCTCAAACGTTAAATTACTTAGGTAATGATCAAGTATTTGAAACTGCAGGATATTCAGCTACAATAGCTGATATTAGATTGTTAAATACATTTGAAGCAACAGGTATTAATACTGTAGCTGCTACAAATGCTAATATTAATTCTACAACAACTATTGGTACAAACGTTTCCTCAACAATTACAGGTACACAGATGTCATTAAGAGCAACAACTGTTAATACATTGTTCGGGTCTAATGCAACTTTAGTTAGTACATTAACAATAGTAGGATTAGATAGTGGGGCAAGAATAACAGTTCCAATTACAATAACTAAGTCAACAACATAATATATAAAACATGGGATTTAAAAGATTAGAAGCAGATGATTTTGTAGTAAGTGCACAGGCACAAACTGCAACCTGTTGGACAAATAACGCACCTACTTTAACCACATACTTTACTCAATCAAACCAGGTAAATGGGGCATCAGGAGTTTATTATACAACGGTATTCAACGAAAACCCAACGGGTTCAAATTCACAAGCTCAATTTGAAATAGCCTATGGTAATGCACTTGGAGGTGGTTCTTTAGCTTATAATGAAAATGTTGCTCCTGGTGTTTCACCAGCTTCAACAATTTATGGTCAGTATAGAACATTAGTATTAGAAGATGAAAATTCTTCATTCGTATTTGGAGGAGTTACTGGAAGTTCAATTTATGCTTTAAGTATAGAAAGAGCAAGATACAAACAATCACTATTCCCAGGTTCTATGAATCTAGTGTTAGGAGGACGTGTTGGTAATCCATCATCAACAAATACCTTACAATTAACTGATAACTCAAACATGGTAAATATACCTACATATTATGGTACAACCAGAGCATATGAGGTAATTAGTGGTTCAAACGGATATGCTTATAATTCAGGTTCAGGAGGAAATGGGTATACAGCAGCAAATGGTTCATATGGTTTATTCTTACCAGATATTGGGACAATCCTTCTAAATGGTGACGCTTTAGATTTAAATAGTAACGAGGGGATAAACTTAAACACTGATACAGATTCAAATTCACCTGGTAATAATCCAGCAAGGTTATTTCAATCTTTTTTAACTGGATCACAATTCGGATTAAATTCTGAAGAAACAATCACTTCAGATTTTATATTTGTTAGAACTAGAAACAGTGAATTTAACTATTCAGAAAACCCATCATATATTTCAGGATCAACTGGTGAAGTTATTTATGATTATTTCATAAACAACCCACAAACATATATTACAACAGTAGGTATGTATAATGATAGTAATGAATTATTAGCAGTAGCAAAATTATCAAAACCTCTTAACAAAGATTTTACAAAAGAATCTTTAATTAGAGTTAAACTAGATTTCTAAAAATGGATGGCGGCGTACAAAACATTAAACTCACAAGATATAATTATCTCACCATTAGAGATAACTAAGGGCTTTACTTTTGAAGGAAACGCCCTGACTGCATCTGATGTGGGTATTGATCGTTTTTTAGGAAATAAATTTTCTAGCACTGTAACAGGATATGTAACAGAAATAACCGAATCTAGTGTATACTATTCGGTACAACAATTATATTATGCTAATTACATCTCTAGTAGTAATGGAGAAGTACAAATAGCTAACACACAATCTATAAACATTGATGGTACTACTACAGGTAGAATAGCATCAAATGCCTTTAATAATTACGAACAAACAGATTTATCACCAGAAAAATATTGGCCTACTAGTTCTTACTCTACATATACTAACGATGGGGGTAACTATGGTGAATCTAAATATGGTGAAAGTAATTATGGTTTAGTAGTATATGAACCATTTATTGGAGTACTTTCTGTACCCAAAGCAATGTTCGGTGATTATATTCAACCAAATTCATTAAAAATTACTACTGATAGTGGAAGTTATTTTGATGATGGTGAGGGTAGACTCCAAATGAATGTCCCAACCAGTTATAAAACAATAGTAGTAGGTAACGTCATATACGAACATGGTATGGTAATATTTACTGGAGGTGATAGAAAAACTGGAACAGGAAACTTTTCTGAATATGGAGATTCAGAATATGGTGCTGGGTTTTATGGTGGAAGAACTGTGGGAAATAACGATGTTGAAAATTTTGTAAATACTGTTAATATAACTATGTCATTTTCATCCTCTTTTTCTATTTATGAGACGCAATACAAATGTACGTTAGGAGAAAGTGAATTTAATTATACATTAAATCCTACAACAATAACCGGATCAAGTAATGATGGGTCCGTATATCCTTATGTAACAGGGTCATATTTTTCCCCATATGTTACCACTGTAGGATTATATAATAATAATAATGATTTAGTAGCTATTGGCAAATTAGCACAACCGCTTCCAACCTCTAGAACTACTGACACAACAATTTTAGTAAATATTGATAGACAATAAAACTTTATATATTTATAACAAAATATTAAACCTTAATACCAATGGCAAATACTTTATCCAATAACGGGATACAAACCGGACAAACAATTGAAGCATTACAGGTCTCACAATCCATAGATGCCTTTACAGGAGCTGAAGCTTATGATATAAAACTATCAGGATCCTTAACACTTACAGGTTCTCTGTTTACAACAGGATCTGTAACATTCAAACAAGTAGAAGAAAATAAAACCGATACAGCATATGGTATTGTATTAATTGATCCAGATGGTTTGTTATACTCAGGAAGTAGTAGTGGATTATCAGGAGATAAAGGTGAAACGGGTTCTCAAGGAACAACTGGGTTTGGTGATAAAGGTGAAAAAGGTGCAACAGGACAAAATGGTGAAAAAGGTGTTCAAGGTGCTTTAGGTAGTCTTGGCGAAAAAGGTGAAATAGGTGATAAAGGTGAAACTGGAACACAAGGTAATAATGGTGATAAAGGTGAAACTGGAACACAAGGATCAGATGGTGAAAAAGGCCAAATAGGTGATAAAGGTGCTCAAGGTGCTCAAGGTTCAACTGGTACATTTGGTGAGAAAGGTGAAACTGGAACACAAGGATCAGATGGTTCTGGTGAAAAAGGTGAATCTGGAGTAGGTGATAAAGGAGCCCAAGGTGAAACAGGTACAGGAAGTACAGGTGATAAAGGAGAAAAAGGCCAACAAGGTGTAGGTGGAGAAAAAGGTGAAACTGGAACACAAGGAACAAATGGCGAAAAAGGTGAATTTGGAACACAAGGTGAAACAGGTACACAAGGAACCGATGGTGAAAAAGGACAAACTGGAGCTGGTGAAAAAGGTGAATTAGGAGAAAAAGGTGAAACTGGAACACAAGGTGAAACTGGTGAAAAAGGTGAAATTGGAGATAAAGGATCACAAGGTGAAATAGGAGCAGGAATACAAGGAGATAAAGGTGAAGAAGGTGCCATAGGTGAAAAAGGTGAGTTTGGACAAACTGGAGATAAAGGAGAAATCGGTGAAAAAGGCGAAACTGGTTTACAAGGTGAAACTGGTGAAAAAGGTGAAATTGGAGATAAAGGAGTACAAGGTATAACTGGAACAGGTGAAAAAGGTGCTGATGGTTCAGGTGGTGGAACTAGCTACAATAATGAAATATCATTCCAAGCAGCTCAAGATGGATCTAATTATGAATTACATCTAACATCAACAGGTAATGTATATTCAGGGTTATCTTGGAGTAGATTAACTACAACTTTATCAATAACATCCCCAGCACATGGTTTATCAAGTGGTGATTATATTGTAATTAGAAATATGAGTGAGGATTATTCCTACCTAGCTATTTCAAATGTTACAACAAATGCTTTTGATGTAACAGTAGCAGCTTCTGGAGGTACAATAGGTACAGAAGGTGCTTATATACCAGCTCCTAAAGCAACAGTTACAAACTCAAGTGGTGATGTTACAGCAATATTATTAGCAGCCCCATCAGTAGGTAATATCAGAGTTAATACAATTCAATTATATGCAGATGAACAAGTATCAGGATTAACATTAACTGTACCTAGTAGTTTAAATAATGGAAATGGGTTTAGTGATAAACAACAAATTATACCAGTAGTAGGGTCAGCAATAGGTGTATCTGGAACAGGAACATCAGGAGGTTTAACACCTGCATTCCAGTATAATTTAGGTACTAACATAAATAGTATACTTGTAACAGGAATTGACAACGGTACACCAATAATATTGAGTGTTAAATTATAGTAAATAAAAAAAAAATAAAAATATGGCTAAGCCTACATTAGAATTTGCTTCGATAAATGTATCGAGTGCTAAAATATATACAACAAGTTCTAACTTAAAAAATTCATTTATTAGAGTTGGTGTAACTTATACAGCAGGGTCTGATCAAGCAACAGTAGTTGGAGATAAGGTAGGATTTTTAGGATCAGGTTCAATAGAACCTGGAATGATGTTAAGATCTTCAGGTGAATATACAGACCCTACAAGAATAACATCATATAATCCAGGTACAAAAGTTATAACTTTAGAATCAACATCAGAAGCTTCTGGTGTAGATCAATTTACATTTATTACCCCTCCAGCAGGATGGATTTATGTAGCTACATCTTCATTTTCTAAACCAGGAGGTAGTAATATTAACCCACCTCAAGATTTTAGATCAATAACAGGTAGTGAAGATGCAGAATATGTAGCAGGAGACTTAAAATGGGGTATTATTGGACAACTTGAAGCAACTTCAAGTGCAGGAACAGGGCTAACAGGAAGATATGCTCAATATGAGATAACTAGAGTATTAACTAGAGATAATGCTAATACAATTAGTTTTTATGCATCCGCAAGTGCAACTATACCAGCATTTGAAGAACCTACAGGATATTCTTTAACATATAACCAATCATTCTTAATGCTTTCACAATTATCAGGAAGTTTTATGTCTATAGCTGGTGCAAATGATTTAGCTGGTGGTGGACAAGGATTAGGATTAGCGGCATATAATAATGTAGTAGGATCTACAATCGCAGTATTATCATCAGGATCATCAGGAGCAGGTTTCCCATTTTCAGGTTCAGCAGAAATTACAGGTTCATTAGCAGTAACAGGTAGTTCAGAATTTACAATTCCAGTAGGGAATGAAGCTAATAATTTCTTTATAAAATCAGGATCTGCAGCAAACGATCCAAGAGTGTTTAACGTAAACGGTGAAGGAACAATACAATTTTTTGCTCAAGATAATGCTTACACACCTACTGCTATATTAGGTGGTTTATACTTTACTTCAGCATCTGCTTATATAGGAATTGAATAAAAAACATTAATTTAAAAAATAGGTTTCATATTTATAAATGAGAACAATCTCAAAATTTAACAAATAATAAAAAACAAAAAAATCAATGGCAACATGGAAAAAAGTAGTCGTATCGGGATCCGCGATATCGGCATTACAAAACGATGCTAACTATCTAGTAGATGGACAAGCAGGAGCAGAACTTACAGGTTCTTTTACTGGTTCATTTAAAGGAGATGGTAGTGGATTAACAGGGGTAGTAGCCTCAAATACTAACGCTTTAACCAATGGAGTAGGAATACAAACATTTAGTTATGATGGTGCAGTTAACGGAGTAACAGTAGATGTAGATGTAACCGCATTAGATGGTAATGGTCTTTCAACTTCAGGTAATGAGCTTGTAGTTCAAGCTGAAGATACAACTATTGCAGTAGGTGCAAGTGGTATTAAAGTAGTTGAAGCTAACTTATCTGGAATCCCAAACAGTGCACTAACAAACGATAGTGTAACATTAGGTACTACAGAAGTAGATTTAGGTACAACTGCAACTACACTTGACGGTTTAACACTTACAGATGTTACAGCAACAGGTACATTTAGTGGTTCATTTTCAGGAACAACAGATTTACCAGACCTAGTATCAGGTAATGGTTTATCAGGTGGTCCTTACGATGGAGCAGCAACAGCAACATTTGCAGTTTCAGCCTCAGGTACTACATTAGATGTAAGTGCAAATGGTATTAAAGTAGCAGATGCTGGAATTACAGCAACTCAAATCGCAACTTCAGTAGCAGGAGCAGGTTTAGCAGGTGGTGCTGGAACAGCATTATCAGTAAACGTAGATGATTCATCTATTGAAATCACTACCGATACTTTAAATGTTAAAGCAGCAGGTATTACTAATGCAATGTTAGCAGGATCAATTACTAATGCTAAATTAGTAAATGATGATGTAACATTAGGTACTACATCAGTAGCTTTAGGTGCAACCGCAGCTTCAATTGTAGGTTTAACTAGTTTAGAAGCAACTTCTATTACCGGTTCATTTAAAGGAGATGGTTCAGAAATAACTGGAATCGCTTCAACATTAAGTACTGCAGGGGAATCTGGAACTGGAACAGTAGCATTAAAAACACAAACATTAAGTATTTTAGCTGGGGAAGGTATCAATACCGTAGCTTCAGGTCAAGGTATTACTGTTAGCGGAGAAGATGCAAGTTCAGCTAACAAAGGTATTGCTTCATTCTCAGATAGTAACTTTACAGTTTCATCAGGAGATGTATCGCTATCTAACAATGTAGCAGTTCAAAATAACTTAACAGTAAATAATAACTTAACAGTATTAGGTACTGCAAGTTTCCAAAGTACTGAAAACTTAGATGTAGCTGATAGATGGATTAGAATGGCTTCTGGATCAAATGCCCCTGGAGACGGTGGTATCGCGGTTCAACAAAGTGGTTCTTTAGATGCAGAGGCATTTGGATGGGACTCAGCAGTTTCACGTTGGGGAGTTACAGGTTCATTCGATGCAGCACAAAGCGCAATGGTACCAGATGCATTTATGGCATCTGTAATTGAAGGAGCAGCTAGTGATCCAACTGCAGTAATAGCTAAATATACTAAAAAGGGTAACCTTTTCGTAGCAGCTAATGAAGATATCTACATATACTCATAATTACTTAGGTAAAAAATGAGTTTTAAAGTAGGATATATAGAAACAGGAATGGTAGATCTCAAAAGGGATCTACCATCCTTATCTATAGAAGAATTACATTTCTTACTTACCTTTATAGGTGAATCTGAATTTAGAGGTAAAGATATGCAACGGATAGTTACATTGACTCAAAAACTAGATACAATGTACCAAAAGCAAATTATAATAAGCCAAGAACAAGCCCAAATGGATTTACAAAACTTTGCAAGAAAAAATAAAAAAAACTAAAAAGAGGTTATTATGGAAGAGTTATATACATTAGAAGGTTTAACCCTTAGAGAAATAAAAGCACTAAGAACAGGATTAAACTTCGTACAAATTACAGGGATAGATGCTTTTTTTATGGGTACTCTACAAATAAAGATTCAAACTCAAATTAAAGAAATAGAATCACACGAGTTAGAAAAATCAGATGATATCGCCCCCCCTGTATTAGAATAAAATTTTAATATTTATAATCATATATTATAACTTATGGCGCAGTGGAAGGAAATCATCCTTAGTGGATCAGATGCAATTTTAAATTCTTTAACATCAGATAATGATGTTCTTATTAGTGGATCAACCCACTTATCACAATCTATATATGATACTAATGAAACTACAGGTACTTTAGGGCAAGTCCTAAGTTCTACTGTATCCGGCTCACAATGGGTAGATGCAGATTCAGGCCCACAAGGAGATAAGGGTACAGAAGGAGATAAGGGAGAAACTGGAACACAAGGTGAAACTGGTGAAAAAGGTACATTTGGTACACAAGGACAAACTGGGACACAAGGAACCGACGGTGACAAAGGTCAATTAGGTGATAAAGGTGAAAAAGGCCAAACAGGTACACAAGGTACTAATGGCGAAAAAGGAGAATTTGGTGATAAAGGTACCCAAGGTACAACTGGTGGTCAAGGTCCCGTAGGTGGACAAGGTGAAACTGGTGAAAAAGGAGAATTTGGTACACAAGGTGAAACTGGTGAAAAAGGAGAACTTGGTACTCAAGGTGAAACAGGTGAGAAAGGTGATTTAGGTGCTCAAGGAACAGATGGTTCATTTGGAGGTGCTACTTTCGATTATACATTTTCTACAGATACAGCAGGAGGAAACGATCCAGGCCAAGGTATAGTTGAATTAAATTCATCAACACAAAATACATCAGATGAAATGTATATTGATGCTACCGACGATAATGGTACAAGCATTAATTCATTTCTATCATCAATTAAGGCTGTAGCTTCAACTATAAAAGGACACGTTCGTATATCTAACAGAACCGACGCAACCCAATTTTTATTGTTTCAAATAACGGAATTAACCGTTCAAGACACGGATCAATGGTGGGTAATTGACATAACAAATCAAGCATCTTCAACAAACTCTCCATTTACAAATACAGAAGATATTATTGTATCTTTTCTAGTAACAGGTGATGTAGGTGAAAAAGGAGAAACAGGATTAACTGGTGAAAAAGGCCAAATAGGTGATAAAGGTGAAACTGGTACCCAAGGTGAAACAGGAACACAAGGTACAAATGGTACTCAAGGTGAAACAGGAACACAAGGTGAAACTGGTGAAAAAGGTGATTTAGGTGCTCAAGGAACAGATGGAGCACAAGGTAGAGAAGGAGTTCAAGGAACTATTGGTGATAAAGGCCAATTAGGAGATAAAGGTGAATTTGGTACTCAAGGTATAATTGGCGAAAAAGGTCAATTAGGTACGCAAGGTGAAACGGGTGCAACTGGTGAAAAAGGTGAATTTGGTGACAAGGGAGAATTTGGAACACAAGGCCAAACAGGAACACAAGGAACAGATGGTGAAAAAGGTCAAATAGGAGATAAAGGTGAGTTTGGAACACAAGGTGAAACTGGCGAAAAAGGTACATTTGGTGAAACTGGCGAAAAAGGAGAATTTGGTGCAACTGGTGAAAAAGGAGAATTTGGTGAAAAAGGAGAATTTGGTGATAAGGGAGAATTTGGTACCCAAGGACAAACAGGTACACAAGGAACAGATGGAGAAAAAGGCCAAATAGGAGATAAAGGTGAATTCGGTGAGAAAGGTCAATTAGGTGCCCAAGGAACAGATGGAGAAAAAGGTGAATTAGGTACGCAAGGTGAAACTGGTACTCAAGGTGAAACTGGGACACAAGGAACAGATGGAGAGAAAGGCACAATAGGTGAAAAAGGAGAGTTTGGAACACAGGGACAAACTGGAACACAAGGAACGGATGGTGAAAAAGGTGAATTCGGTGAAAAAGGTGAATTCGGTACTCAAGGTGAAACTGGGACACAAGGAACAGATGGTGACAAAGGCCAAATAGGTGAGAAAGGTGAATTTGGAACACAAGGTGAAACTGGTACTCAAGGAACAGATGGTGATAAAGGCCAAATAGGAGATAAAGGGGATATTGGTACCCAGGGAGCAATAGGTGAAAAAGGAGAGTTTGGAACACAGGGACAAACTGGAACACAAGGAACGGATGGTGATAAAGGTCAATTAGGTGAGAAAGGTGAGTTTGGAGAAAAGGGTACTATTGGTACTCAAGGAACAGACGGTGAAAAAGGTCAAATAGGAGATAAAGGTACATTTGGTACACAAGGACAAACTGGAACACAAGGAACGGATGGTGAGAAAGGTGAATTTGGAACACAAGGTGAAACTGGTGCTCAAGGAACAGATGGAGAGAAAGGCCAAATAGGTGATAAAGGTGAATTCGGTACTCAAGGCCAAACAGGAACACAAGGTACAACGGGTGAAAAAGGCCAATTAGGTACGCAAGGTACAGATGGAACCCAAGGTGAAACCGGTACACAAGGTACTAATGGTGAGAAAGGTCAATTCGGTGAAAAAGGTCAAATTGGAACACAAGGAACTGACGGAGAAAAAGGTGAATTTGGTACTCAAGGTGAAGCTGGTGAAAAAGGTCAAATAGGTGATAAAGGTGAATTCGGTACTCAAGGTCAAACAGGTACACAAGGTACTAATGGTGAAAAAGGAGAATTTGGGGAAAAAGGCCAATTAGGTACGCAAGGTGAAACGGGTGATAAAGGTGAATTAGGAGAAAAGGGTGATTTAGGTGCTCAAGGTACTGAAGGTACATTTGGTGGTGCTTCATTCGATTATACTTTTACATCGTCTACCACTATGGTAGATCATGGTACTGGTAAAATAGCATTAGATAATGGAAATGGAAGTCAAGCATCTTCATTCTCATCCTCTATAGATTCTACAGACGATGAAGGTAATTCAATAGATTCATTCTTAACCTCAATAGGTTCAGTAACATCTGCAGTTAAAGGTCACATGCGAATTGCTAATAAAGCAGATGCAAATGATTTTGCCTTGTTTAGTATAAGCACATTAATAGATAAAACAGGTTGGTGGGAACTACATATAGGATCCCAAGCAGCTTCAGATATAAACCCATTTACAAACAACGAAGATGTTGTTGTGTCATTTACTACAGTAGGTGATAGAGGAGATAAAGGTGAAACAGGTACTCAGGGAGAAACTGGTACCCAAGGAACAGACGGTGAAAAGGGTGAATTTGGTACTCAGGGTGAAACTGGTGAAAAAGGTGATAAAGGCCAAACAGGAACACAAGGAACAGATGGAGAAAAAGGCCAAATAGGTGATAAAGGTACATTTGGTACACAAGGTGAAACTGGTACACAAGGTACAACTGGTGAGAAAGGTCAATTCGGTACCCAAGGTGAAACTGGTACACAAGGTGAAACTGGTGAAAAAGGTCAATTTGGTACACAAGGTGAAACTGGTACTCAAGGAACAGACGGTGAAAAAGGAGAATTTGGTACTCAAGGTGAAACTGGGACACAAGGAACAACTGGTGAAAAAGGACAAATAGGAGATAAAGGTACATTTGGTACACAAGGTGAAACCGGTGAAAAGGGTGAATTTGGTACTCAAGGTGAAACTGGTGAAAAAGGACAATTAGGTACTCAAGGTGAGACTGGTGAGAAAGGTACATTTGGTACACAGGGTGAAACAGGAACACAAGGTGAAACAGGAACACAAGGTGAGACTGGTGAGAAAGGTACATTTGGTACACAAGGTGAAACTGGTACACAAGGTACAACTGGTGAGAAAGGTCAATTCGGTACCCAAGGTGAAACTGGAACACAAGGAACAACTGGCGAAAAAGGTCAAATAGGAGATAAAGGTGAAACCGGTACACAAGGTGAAACTGGTGAAAAAGGAGAATTTGGTACACAAGGTGAAACGGGGACACAAGGTGAAACCGGTGAAAAAGGTGAGTTCGGTACTCAAGGTGAAACCGGTACACAAGGTGAAACTGGTGAAAAAGGAGAATTTGGTACACAAGGTGAAACGGGGACACAAGGTGAAACTGGTGAAAAAGGTGAGTTCGGTACTCAAGGTGAAACTGGTACACAAGGTACAACTGGAGAGAAAGGTACATTTGGTACACAAGGTGAAACTGGTGAAAAAGGAGAATTTGGAGAAAAAGGCCAATTAGGCACACAAGGTGAAACTGGTGAAAAAGGTCAAATAGGTGATAAAGGTGATAAAGGAGCCCAAGGTACAACTGGAGAGAAATGTACATTTGGTACACAAGGTGAAACTGGTGAGAAAGGTACATTTGGTGCACAAGGTGCCCAAGGTATTAAAGGTGATAATAAAGGGTCACAAGGTACAACAGGTGAGAAAGGTACATTTGGTGCACAAGGTGCCCAAGGTATTAAAGGGGATAATAAAGGATCACAAGGAATTGATGGTGAAAAAGGTCAAACAGGAGATAAAGGACAAGAAGGTGATAAAGGTGAATTAGGAGAAAAAGGACAATTTGGAGAAAAAGGACAAATTGGTGAAAAAGGAGAATTTGGTCAAAAAGGACAAAAAGGTGAAATTGGTGAAAAAGGTGCTGCAGATTTAGAAGGTAATGTTGATAATAACATTGTCACAATGACAGGTGGAACAGCAATATCTGGTTCAGCTAAATTTACTTATAATTCGGCAATTAGCGAAGTAGGTCTTAAAGGTGGTAATATGACTATTAAAGGTCAATCTATAGAAGGGTGGCTTGGAGATATAGTATTTACAAATGATGTAGCAGATGCCGATGATAATGGTATAGCAATTTATGGTGGTTCTACAGTCGGTATAGCCGCTGGAGCACAATCAGGATCAAATAATTATGCAATAAAAGTAGATGGTTTAGGAACAACAATTAGTGCAACTACAAATGACTACCCATTCCTAATTAACACAAGAACAACTGCTAGTCAAGATTTCCAAATGCAAAAGGATTTAAGACTAACTGATGGTAAAATAACGATTGACCAACAGACAATAGTAGATGCTTCTCCTCTTGTTTGGAATCAAAGTAAAGGTTCAAATGCTAAAGTAACATTAGCAGGAAATAGAACATTATCTATTACCAATGCAGTTACTGGTGATACAGGAGTTATATTAGTTAAACAAGGAAGTGGTACAACTTACAATTTAACCCTACCAGCAGGTTCAGTTACAATAGGTGGAGGTTCATATACTACAACTACAGTTAGTGGTGGTACTGATGTAATAGGTTTTTATTATGATGGAACTACATTATTCTTCTCTATTCCAAACGGAGCTGTAGGTGAAAAAGGTGCAACAGGTGCAACAGGTGCATTATCAATTACGGGTAATGTTAATAATAGAGTATTAACAGCTACTGGTGGGACGAGTGTAATAGGTGAAGCTGGTTTAACATATAATGGTTCAGATTTAATTAATAGTACCAGACATATAGGTGTATATGTAGGAAATAAACTAGTAACAGATGCTGATGGTGACCAATTCAGCTTTATATTATCTGATAGTGCAGACGCGTATGGATATGGTTCTGATGAAACAATATATGCTTCTGCTCAATCTAAACACGTCTTTATAGAAGGAGATGGTAGTGCTTTAGGACGAATACAATCCGATAGCCTTATTATAGGGTCAAATCAAACTTTAAATGGGACTCGTAATTCAATAGTAGGAGGAGCCAATCATCTAATAACACCACAAGTAAGTTGTGGTATAATATTAGGAGGATCTTCATCTGCAATCTCAGGATCTTCCCAATATAGTTCAATATTAGGGGGAAGATGTAATATAATATCAGGTAGTAATCATGCCCAAATATTAGGTGGGTATTGTAACTGTATTGGTACTTCTGGTGGCTGTAGTGCTATATTAGGGGGTAATACTGGACGTATAAATCATGCTCAAAGTGTAATTTTAGGAGGTTCTAGTATTACTACAACAGCAGTAAATACAGCATATGCTAATAATATAACTGTAACTCAACATTTACAAGTTGGTGGTACTACTACATTAAATACAACTACAGGTAGAATTGATGCAACAAATGATGTTGTAGCATATTCTACTTCTGATAGAAGATTAAAAGAAAACATTAAGCCTATTGAGCATGCTATAGATAAAGTAGAAAGAATTAATGGTGTGAATTTTGACTGGAAAGAATTAGACGAAGAAAGTATAAAAAACATACATGGTAATAAAGGACACGATATAGGGGTAATAGCTCAAGAAATTGAAAAAGTATTACCTGATGCTGTTACAACAAGAGAAAGTGGGTATAAAGCGGTTAATTATGAAAAAATTATTCCATTATTAATTGAAGCTATTAAAGAACAACAAATTCAAATAGATCAATTAAAAAGAAAATAAATGAGTAATATTAACTTTTTTAGAATAATGGGTAAAAATAGTGGGGCAGCTATACCTCCTTCCCCAACTTGTGAAGAATGGTACGAAGGAATAAGTAGTAATATGTCATCTTATCAATTATCATTTCCTAATTCTGAATCATTTGCAAGAGGGGGAGTTTATGTGGATGAAGGAGGAACAAGACTCTACATCTCTCAGGGATGGAATACTACGAATGATCTATCTCAGGAGGTGATACAGTTCTCTATGTCTACACCCCATAATATGTCTACCATTAGCTTTGTAAATTCTGGTTCTACTTCTTTTAACTCTTCTGATCAAGGATCTAGTATTAGTGGGTTGGGGTTACATTTTAGTGATGATGGTACTAAATTATATAGAACCCTTTCCGGTAAGGGGGCTTTGTGTAGATGGGATTTATCTACAGCTTGGGATATTACTTCTGTTAATTCTACTGTAGCCCAAAGAGCGGATTTTTTACCATATTTAACATACTCAAGTGCATCTATTAACACAGTATATTCTGAATCATCAAATGTTTCTTTTACACAAGATGGGTTAAATTTAATCATGGGTCACCAACAAAACTCAGTAGGCGCTCAATTACCCGGTCCTATGTATGTTAAACAATATGAGATGAACACAGCATGGGATCTAAGTTCTATAGTTGAATTATCAGGATCTTCAGTAACTTACCTTTCAAATACAGGAAGTGCTTCCTCTATTTATTTTTACGGAACGGATATAGGATATATAGACCCAGTTAGTAATAACGCAGATGACTTCTTTGTTAAAAATTTAGATGCGTCAGATACTCGCCCTGTATATCAATATCATTTTACAAATGGTACAGGTAATAATCTAGTGGGTAAAAAGAATATTGGTGCGAATGGTGAAATAACATTCCTCAAAGTTGTTAATAAAAACTATATGTATGGTATAGGAGGATCCGCAAGATTAAAGCAAAATACTATAGATTGGTCAGATGTTTGTATACCACCAACACAACTTATAAACTCACCAACAACCCGTATTTCTAATATTGAGTTTGTTTCTATTTTTTCAATGCTACAAGTAGACGTTACTGTTGATAACAATTCAGGATCTAACCCCCTACAATACAGTATACAGTTTAGTCCTAACGAAGGTAGTAGTTGGGTTGGCCTTAGTACTCTCACTTTCTCGGGTACAACATATACTCGTACAGACGAAGTAAGTGTACCTTGGAATACTGACCCAAAATGGTTTAGGATTTATGATATAACAAACGATTTTTATAGTGATGTTTATCAATATTCAAACTAAAAAAAACTCCTAGTTTCAATAGGCTCTTCGATTATTCTTTATTATGTTCATATGTATAACTATATTATAGGCCTTAACGGAAGTGGACTAAATAAGTACCAACCATAATAAAGAGACATATGCCAAATTGGAAAAAACTGATAGTTAGCGGATCAGACGCTACACTAAATACACTACAACTTAATAGTACCCCTACAGGTACAACTGAAACAGACATCTTAGTATTAGATGGTTCAGGAAACATCAAACAACGTTCAAACTTATCTCTACAAGGTACTACTGGTCAAAAAGGACAAAAGGGTACTACAGGTTCACAAGGAACAACTGGTCAAAAAGGTGGCACAGGTACACAAGGAACTGACGGAGAAAAAGGTGAAACTGGTATTGATGGTCAAAAAGGTGATACTGGACAAAAAGGAGATAAAGGAGATCAAGGAACACAGGGGACAACTGGTACTCAAGGAACAACTGGTACTCAAGGTATAACAGGTCAAAAAGGTGGTACTGGTTCACAAGGTACAACTGGTGAAAAAGGAGAATTTGGTCAAAAAGGAACAACTGGTTCACAAGGAACAGATGGTGCACAAGGTACAACTGGACAAAAAGGAGAGAATGGTACTCAAGGCACAACTGGTCAAACGGGTGAAAAAGGAGAATTTGGACAAAAAGGAACAACTGGTTCACAAGGTACAACTGGTTCACAAGGAACCGACGGAGAAAAAGGTGAGTTTGGTCAAAAAGGAACAACTGGTTCACAAGGTACAACTGGACAAAAAGGTGAAGACGGAACACAAGGTACAACCGGAGATAAAGGTCAATTAGGTACCCAAGGTACTACTGGACAAAAAGGTGATACTGGTTCACAAGGTACAATTGGTGAAAAAGGAGAATTTGGTCAAAAAGGACAAAAAGGTGAAATAGGTTCTCAAGGTACTAATGGTACACAGGGAACAACTGGTACACAAGGAACAACTGGTACACAAGGTACGACTGGACAAAAAGGTGGTACTGGTTCACAAGGTACAACTGGTGAAAAAGGAGAATTTGGTCAAAAAGGAACAACTGGTTCACAAGGAACAACAGGCCAAAAAGGAACAACTGGTTCACAAGGTACAACAGGTACTCAAGGTACAACAGGCCAGACAGGTGAAAAAGGAGAATTTGGACAAAAAGGAACAACTGGTTCACAAGGTACAACTGGTTCACAAGGAACCGACGGAGAAAAAGGTGGTACAGGTAACCAAGGAACTACAGGAACACAAGGTACAACAGGACAAAAAGGAACAACTGGTTCACAAGGTACAACTGGTGAAAAAGGTACGTTTGGTCAAAAAGGACAAAAAGGTGAAATAGGTTCTCAAGGTACAACTGGTACACAAGGTACGACTGGACAAAAAGGACAAAAAGGTGAAATAGGTTCTCAAGGTACTAATGGTACACAGGGAACAACTGGTACACAAGGAACAACTGGACAAAAAGGACAAACAGGTAACCAAGGTACAACCGGACAAAAAGGTGATTTAGGTGCTCAAGGAACAGATGGTTCATTTGGAGGTGCTACTTTCGATTATACATTTGATTCAAGTACGGGTGCTGCAGATCCAGGAACAGGGGAAGTAAGATTAAATTCAACAACTCAAAATGCATCTACTTTGATGTATATTGACTCAACAGACGACAATGGTTCAAACATAGATGAATTTCTTCAAACTATGGATGCTGTTACATCAGCTGTTAAAGGTCACGTTAGATTATCAAATAGAACAGACGCAACACAATATATATTATTTAGTATTGCTAACTTAACATTCAACACAGGTTGGTGGACAATAAACATTAATGATCAAGCATCATCAGCAACATCCCCATTTACAAATAATGAGGATGTAATTATATCATTTGTTGCTACAGGTGATAGAGGACAAAAAGGACAAAAAGGTGAAACGGGTTCTCAAGGAACAACTGGTCAAAAAGGACAAAAAGGAGAAATAGGTGCTCAGGGAACAACAGGTACCCAAGGTACAACGGGTACGCAAGGATCAACTGGTCAAAAAGGACAAAAAGGAGAAATAGGTGCACAAGGAACAACTGGTCAAAAAGGACAAAAAGGAGAAATAGGTGCTCAGGGAACAACAGGCCAAAAAGGGGGTACTGGTTCACAAGGAGCAACTGGTACTCAAGGAACAACAGGCCAAAAAGGTGAAAAAGGTGGTACCGGTTCACAAGGAACAACTGGTACTCAAGGTACAACTGGTACACAGGGAACTACAGGCCAAAAAGGAGCAACTGGTTCACAAGGTACAACTGGTACACAAGGTACGACTGGACAAAAAGGTGGTACTGGTTCACAAGGTACAACTGGTGAAAAAGGAGAATTTGGTCAAAAAGGAACAACTGGTTCACAAGGATTTACAGGTCAAAAAGGTAGTACTGGTTCACAAGGTACAACAGGTACTCAAGGTACTACTGGTACTCAAGGTACTACTGGACAAAAAGGTGGTATTGGTTCACAAGGAACAACTGGCCAAAAAGGTGAAAAAGGTGGTACAGGTGCACAAGGAACAATTGGCCAAAAAGGTGGTACAGGTTCACAAGGTTCAACTGGTCAAAAAGGTGAAAAAGGTGGTACAGGTTCACAAGGTTCAACAGGACAAAAAGGAGCAACTGGTTCACAAGGTACAACTGGTACACAAGGTACAACTGGTACACAAGGAACTACAGGCCAAAAAGGTGGCACTGGTTCACAAGGTACAACTGGTGAAAAAGGTGGCACAGGTTCACAAGGAGCAACTGGACAAAAAGGTGTTCAAGGTTTTACTGGTTTACAAGGTTCAACTGGAGCAAAAGGACAAAAAGGTGAAGTAGGAGTAGGAACTAAAGGAGCACAAGGTACAACAGGAACAGGAACACAAGGTACAACAGGACAAAAAGGAGCAACTGGTGAAAAAGGTGGCACAGGTTCACAAGGAGCAACTGGACAAAAAGGTGGTACAGGTTCACAAGGTTCAACTGGTCAAAAAGGTGAAAAAGGTGGTACAGGTTCACAAGGAACTACAGGCCAAAAAGGTGCACAAGGTTCAACAGGTGCATTATCAATCACAGGTAATACTAACAATAGATTATTAACAGCTACAGGTGGTACAGGAGTTAATGGAGAAGCAAACTTAACATTTGATGGTTCGAACCTTTATGTAAATGGTGGTGCTTCGATTGCAGCGGATGATAAGTTGGTTTTATCTAATTCAACTGATCCTTTTTCCTGGATTATTTGTGATGAAGCTAATAACTTTTCTACTGCTGAATCTAATGTGTATGGTTCATATGGGGGTAGACACGTGTTTGTAAATGGTGAAGATTTAGGTTTAAGTACAGTACAAGGTGGTAATTTACAATTTGGAAACAGTCATAAAGAACCATTAGGAAATAATACATCATTAGCAGGTGGTGCACAAAATACAGGTTCTCAGTCTTGTAGTTTTATAGGAGCTGGTTCAGGGAATAATATATCAGGATCAGGGAACAAAAGTTTTATTGGGGCTGGTGTAAGTAATTCTATCCAAACATCTGCAAACTCAGCAAATGCCATAGTTGCAGGGACTTCAAACTTAATTGATGATACAATAACAGGTGCTGGGAATAACTTTATTGGAGCAGGATCTACCAACAAAGTAGTTGGTGGTTGTAGTGGAATTGTTTCGGGTTATAATAACTGTATAACAGCTACCAAGTCCTTTATAGGTGGTGGTACCGGAAATATGGCTATATCCTTATGTACCACGGTTGTAGGTGGGGGATATAATTGCGCTCGAAACTCGTATGCTTTTGTAGGTGGTGGTTACTCTAATGATGCAGCGGGGTATGCATCATTCATAGGAGGGGGTTATAATAATACTATTTCCAACGCTAGTTGTGCCTTTATAGGAGGGGGTGCAAGTAACGGTGTAGATGCTGCAAAAGCCTCTGTTCTTGGTGGTTATTGTAATGTCGTATATTCAACTGGAGGTTGTGGTGCTATTTTAGGAGGTTGTTCCCAGAAGGTATGCCACACTTATAGTTCAATTTTAAATGGATATAACTTAACCACAACAACAAGTAATACAGCATATGCTACTAATTTAACAGTATCATGCCATTTACAAGTTGGTGGTACTACTACATTAAATACAACTACAGGTAGAATTGATGCAACAAATGATGTTGTAGCGTTTGCTACCTCTGATAGAAGATTAAAATGTAATATTAAACCTATAGAAAATGCTTTATGTAAAGTAATTGGAGTAACAGGTAACACATTTGATTGGAAAGAATTATTACCAGAAGAAATAAAAACAATTCATGGTAATAAAGGACATGATGTAGGTGTAATAGCCCAAGAAATAGAAGCAATACTACCAGAAGCTGTTACAACAAGAGAAAGCGGATATAAAGCGGTTAATTATGAAAAAATTGTTCCATTATTAATTGAAGCAGTTAAAACATTAACTCTTAAAGTAGAAGTTTTAGAATCTAATCAATGTAAATGTAAATGTAAATAATTATGGCATTACCATCATCAGGACCCATAAGTGGGAGTCAAATTTCAGCAGAATTAGGAACAGCATCAACTAATATATCACTAGGTGGAATGGCAGATTCTGCAAGTTTTTCTGCACCCGATGCCTATAGTGATTTTTATGGGTATTCTAACTTAACTTTTTATGTAGCATCTGCTTTTCAAGCTGGAAATAAATTAGTCTGTAATCAATCCCAAACTGTAGCATTTTATCATAATGGTTCTAATACATGGCCAGAAGTTGGTGACACTGTTTATACAAACTCAGGAGGAACTGCTTTTGGAATAGGATATTCTAGGGTAAATTTTGGTTATATTCTAACTAACTCTTTAGGAGTTGTAACAAATCAATATATTTGCTTTTAATTAATAAAATAAACTTATGAATTATTGGAAAGTAGATTACTACCTAACATAAATACCGGAGGGGCATTATATGTACCTATTAAAGAAAAATTTATAATAAGATAAAATTAAAAAATATGATTATACACAATTGGGAAATATCAAATATAGAAAGATTAGATAGTAATGACGTTATTACCCTTATTTATTGGAGATGTTTATCTAATAAAGGAGAGTATTTAGCAAAAAAAGTAGGGGAGCTTACTCTAACAGGTAGTCCATCAGATGAAGGTTTTATCCCTTTTGAAAATATTACAGAAGAAATTGTTCAAGGTTGGGTAACTTCAAATGTAGATAAATCTTTTTATGAAAACTTAAATACAGAAGATATAAACGAAATAGAGGCACTAGATACAGAACCATCTATTTCTGAGGGTTTACCATGGGAAATGGTTTTTGAACAAGAATCATAAATTAGTAGGAATTACTAATTAGTTTTTGTATATTGGTTATAAATTAAAAAGTTATAAATGAATATTATATTTCAAATAGAAGGTGGCCTAGGGAAATCAATAATGGCTACGGCCATGGTCAAAGTTATTAAAAACCATTACAAGGATTCTACTTTAATAGTAGTAACGGCCTACCCTGATGTGTTTCTAAACAATCCCCAAGTAGATAAAGTTAAAAACGTAGATAACTTACAAGGTTTATACCTTGAATATATTAAAGGGAAAGAATGTAAAGTATTTGTAAGTGAACCTTATAGAGATAGTGATTTTATACTTGAGTCACCAATACCCTTACTTAAAACATGGTGTAAAATTTTTGATTTAACCTACAACAATGAACAACCAGAACTATTTTTAACAAAACCCGAAATAGACTATTTCACCCCTTTCTACAAAACTGAAAAACCTATCTTAGCAATTCAAACAAATGGGGGACCAGTAGAACAATCCTATAATTATTCATGGACACGAGATATCCCAGAATCTAATGTTTTAGATATTATCAACTATTTTAAAAAGGATTATACTATAGTACATATAAAGAGAGAAAACCAAAAAATTTATCCAAATACATTACATGCTTTAGATAACCATAGAAGTATAGCTATTTTACTTCAAATTTCTAAAAAAAGATTATTAATAGATTCTTTTACTCAACATTTATCCGCAGCTTTAAATCTTAAATCAACAGTTTGTTGGATAACAACAAAACCTGAAATATTCGGGTATAAATTACATGATAATATAAAATCGGAAATATTTACAAAGGAACCAATTTTAGATAATGCAGCTTATAATCCTTTTGCTCTAACAGAAGAAATACATAGTATCCCATATAATGACTTAAGTGAAATATTTGATACTCAAAAAATAATTTCTTCTATAAACAACCAATAAGTAAAAATTGTTATTGAATGATAAAAAATTTATCAAAAATTGTTATAAATAATGGTGGAACAATATCCCCATTAATATTACCCTCAGAATTAACACATGGTACAGGATTGTGTAATGTTGCTTTATTTGAGGATAAAGGAAACATTATAGCAAATATACGCCATGTCCATTATTCTTTATATCATAGTGAATTTAACCAAAAATTTAACTGTAAATGGGGGGTATTAGCTTACTTAAATCCTGAAGATGATGTTAATTTAAGAACAGGTAATTATTTATGTAAAATACACCCTGATACTTTAGAGGTAGATACTTATCAAAAAATAGATACATCAGAAAGGGATATAAAACCCGTATGGACTTTTATTGGTTTAGAAGATGCTAGAGTATTTAAATGGGATGAAAAACTTTATGTTTGTGGTGTTAGAAGAGATGTTAAGGATGATGGTGAGGGTCGAATGGAATTATGTGAGGTAGAATGGGATAAAGAAAAATGTATTGAAAAATCCAGAGATAGAATAGAGGTAGACCCCCATACTTATTTAGAAAAAAATTGGATGCCTATCTTTGATATGCCTTATCATTTTATTAAATGGGCTAACCCACTTGAAATTGTAAAAATAGACATAAAAGATAAATCTACAGAAAAGGTAGAAGAAGGAACATTAGATATAATTAGTAGTAAGACAGTAATTACTAAAAATGACAAACTTGAATTACCTAGAGGAATAAGGGGGAGTTCACCTGTGGTTAAATTTGGTGATTATAGAATGTGTATAACACATGAGGTAGATTTTTTCCACCACCATGGTATGAAAAAAGACGCATTTTATTATCATAGATTTATGATATGGGATAAGGATTGGAATTTAGTTTCACTGTCAAAAGCATTTAGCTTTATGGATACTCAAATCGAATTTTGTTGTGGTTTACTAGTTAAAGGAGATGATTTAATAATATCTTTTGGATATCAAGATAATGCGGCTTATATTTTAAAAATGCCCATTACCCTATTAGATAAAATGGAGTGGGAAGATGATTATCCCCTTAACCCTAAACCTAAAAAAGTAACTTGGCATGAACCCTTAACCTATACTAAAGAAGAATATAAAAATTTTAAATTTAAATTTCCTGGGTTAAAAAAGATTGAAAAAAATTATTCTCAATGTTATCAAGATTTATTTACTCTATCATGTTTAAATGGTAAAACAAATGGTACTTACCTTGAAATAGGAGCGGGGCATCCATTCTATGGTAACAATACCGCACTTTTGTCTAAATTAGGATGGAGAGGAATATCACTTGACTTCCAACCAAAACTAGTAAAGAGTTGGAAAGAACAAAGACCAAATGATATTTGTTTACTTGAAGATGCTATTAAAGTTGACTATGTTAAACTATGTAAGGATAATGATTTACCTAAATATATAGATTATTTACAATTAGATATAGACCCTGCAAGTAATACGTTTAAAGTTTTAGAAAAAATCCCATTTGATGATTTAGAATTTGGTGTAATTACATATGAACATGATTTTTATATAGATGAAAATGAAGAATGGAGAACAAAATCTAGAGATCTTTTATTAAGTAAAGGATACACGATAATAGCATCTAATATCTCACCAGACAAGAATAGTCCTTATGAAGACTGGTGGATTAATAAAAAATACCTTAGTAAATTTAATAAAAATATTATTACGGACACAGATAAAGATTCTTTATTTGCTAAAGACTACATGATAAATGGATAGACTAAAAGAATATTTACATAAGTATATTAATAACCCCCATGATCCTTATATTAACGCTGAGCTAGGAGAAGAATATGAAAAAATTGGACAAGGAGCGGCTGCTTTATCTTATTTTTTAAGAGCAGCTGAATTGCTACACACTTATGATCCTGAAATGGCTTATTGTTGTGTTTTAAAAACTTGGAAGCAATTACATAATACAAAAAGACGCCCAGATTATGAAAGAGAACAACTTCAAACCGCAATCTCTTATTTACCTACTAGACCAGAGGCTTATTACCATTTAAGTAAAATACATAGTTCTAGAGAAGAATGGAAAACTTCTTATATGTACGCTTGTTTAGGTTTACAATATGTTAATGCCCCTTCATTAGAATATGATATAGATTACCCAGGTGATTATATGTTAATTTTTCAAAAAGCATTTACATCTTGGTATATAGGGCAAAGAGAAGAATCAAAATCTTTATGGTTACAATTAAGTAAAATGAAAAACATCCCTCAAAAATACATGGATATTATTGAGGAAAATGCAAACGCTTATAAAAATACTATAAAATCTAATAAAATAGTTAAGTTTAATGTGTGGGAAAATAACCACATAACACCAAAAGAATATTATATTATTAAATAATTTAATATTTATTATTAACTAAAACATAAAATTATGAGTTGGACCTATAAACAACATGAGATAGGAGACATCACTCAATTCCCAGAAAGCACATTCGGTTTCGTCTATATGACAACACACAAACCTACGGGTAAATCGTATATTGGGAAAAAAGTACTGTTTCACAACCAAAAGAAAAAATTGGGTAAAAAAGAACTAGCGGCCCTAACTGGGGTAGTTGGTAGAAGACCTTCATATAAATTAATAGTTAAAGAATCAGATTGGCTTAAATATTATGGCTCACAATCGGATATTAAACAATTACTTTTAGAAGGGAAAAAAGATGAATTTGAACGTACCATATTAAAATGTGTACAAACAAAAAAACAACTTACCTATTTTGAAATTAAATATCAAATGTTGTATCAAGTATTAGAAAAACCAGATGAATTTTTTAATGATAATATTTTAGGTAAATTCTTCACTAAAGATTTAGCTGATATAACATTTGAAGATCTTGTGGTTGAGCGAAAATAAAGTCGTATATTACCATTTATGGTAAACCAGTTATTAGTTACATTAGTGAATTCAGTATTAGGTTCGGGTAAGGCAACTGCTCGAAACAACTATGCTTATCATTGTCCATTATGTAATCACCATAAACCTAAATTAGAGGTTAATTTAACTGAAAATCGTGAAGGTAAAAACCAATGGCACTGTTGGGCTTGTGATGCTCGAGGTACTACAATATATAATTTATTTAAACAAGTTAAAGCCGCTGCAGATAAGTTTGTAGAATTAAATAGTTTAGTAAAAACTTCTAAATCTATTAAAGAAACACAAGTTGTATCTACCGTTGTACTACCAGATGAATATATTGGCCTAGATAGCGTTGATAACAGCGATATAATGGCTAGACATGCGCTCGCGTACCTAAAAAATAGACACGTGAGTAAATACGATATTCTCAAGTACAACATAGGTTATTGTAAATCGGGGTTATATAAAAATATGATTATAATCCCAACATATGATGCAGATGGTAGGTTAAACTATTTTACGGCTCGTTCATTTGAAAAAGAACCCTATGTTAAGTATAGAAACCCATCAGCGAGTAGAGATGTAGTACCTAATGAACATTTAATTAATTGGAATATACCAATTATTCTATGTGAAGGGTTATTTGACGCTATTGCTATAAAAAGAAACGCAATACCACTATTAGGGAAAAACATACAGAGTAGCTTAATGAAAAAAATAGTTATTTCTGCTGTAAATAAAATATATATTGCATTAGATAGGGATGCAATCAAACAAGCTTTAAAATTCTGCGAGAAGTTAATGGCAGAAGGTAAAGAAGTCTATCTTGTGGATATGCAAGATAAGGACCCGAGTGAAATGGGTTTCGAAAATTTCACTAAACTTATACAAAAAACTATCCCATTAACCTACTACGATTTAATGGAACAGAAATTAGCATTATGATAAAAAAATCTTATAAAAGATTATTAGAAATTTCAGATGATTACCAACAAGTTACAATGCCCGATTCAAGGTATTATAGACGAAATGGTAAATATTATCCTTCTATTACACACGTTTTAAGTACTTACCCAAAAGGTAAATATTTTGAAGATTGGCTTAAAAAAGTAGGACATGCATCTGAACATATTGTTAAAAAAGCAGCTGCAGAAGGTACACAAGTACACGAAATGATTGAGGATTGGTTAAATGGGAAAGAAGTTACATTTCTATACCCTGATGGTAATCCAAAAATGCCGGCACACGTTTGGCAAATGTTCCTTAGATTCGTTGATTTTTGGGAAACATACAATCCTGTATTAATAGAAGCAGAAGTGCACCTATTCTCGGATAAACTTCAAGTTGCTGGAACGTGTGATTTAGTATGTGAATTGGAATTTAACGGAAAAACTGAACGTTGGATCATAGATTTCAAAACATCTAACCACTTACAGACAACATATGATTT
>Ga0075467_10000296_pt1 | contig 37739 bp, 32 predicted proteins | sample DEB08_DNA_9_FD_75067 | JGI IMG/M metagenome (GOLD analysis project Ga0075467, IMG submission 75067) | Aqueous microbial communities from the Delaware River and Bay under freshwater to marine salinity gradient to study organic matter... | ecosystem: Environmental > Aquatic > Marine > Coastal ... | reverse complement strand
TATTTTCCTTGCTGTGATAATCCGAACTTTCCAACAAAATCGAATTAGCAAATTTATCTCTCAAATTGAGGTAGATATTGACAGGCGTCACTCGGTCAGACAAGCGTTTGATGTAAGTTGTTTTTAATTGATATTTCATCGGATAGATTTTATTCTGACAATAAAAAAAGGGTTCGTGAACGACACGAACCCTTTTTTAAAGTGGTTTTATAATTAGATTTACATATATAAATCAGCCGTTCACATCGAGGTTATCGAAGTGCCAACGCCAATTTTTTGTATGTAAGAAAGTAATATTCATTTTAGAATTTGATAATAATTTATCTATTTGTTTAAACAATTAATAACAGTATTAAATATTTTATATCGCAAACGTAATAAATAATTCATTTACTTTCCAAATTTTTATAGTTAATTTTTCTAAATGTAATTAAATTACACCCTAAGCATTTCATTCCTATTTTCAAAAATCACACTTTCCATCTTTTGCAGCAAGTGCTGTTTCAAATCAATAATCTTATCCGTTTGCTCTTGACGATTATAATAATCCATCAATAAATAAGCGTAGTGCAAAAAGACTTCTCGTGTCGGTTTTACGTTTCCGATTATTCCGTGAATTGCACTTTCGGGCAAGTTAAAAAACGCACCGCCACAAGTCAAAACGATTCTATCAAACTCCAAATCGTAGTTGTGTGCATCGGCTGTAATGCCTTCATCTAACGTATTCGCCCCATACACATGAAGCGTCATATAACGCTCCGTCGTCGCATTTCCCATTTGATGAATCAAGGCATTATTCACCTTTATCGCCGTTCCTGAAGGCAACATTTCCTTTTTCGCAAACGATAATTTTTCATTTTTCAAGTTATAAATAAAATGATGTGTGTTGCCAAAAACCTGCACAACACCCCATTCTGTATAACCGTGATTGTGAATCGACGAATAATCGCCCGGTTCCCAAGACATCACCATCACTTCAAAATTTCCAGCATCATACACCAATTTTCGACCATAGCAATCTTCCACAGGATGACCAAAATCCGCATATTCCATCATATCTTCTAACTGAACATTGGCTTCCAAAACGACTTCTTTTGCTCTTTTAGGCGATAATTTTCCTTCTACTTTAATCGTGCTATCAATCAAATCTACTAATCTTGATAAAGACGTTGGTAATGTGACTTTTTCCATTTGTTTTATGTTTAAAATTTAGTATAAAAATATCTAGTTTATCAAATATTGCATAATCACAATATCCATCCATTTTCCATTTTTGAAGCCGATACTTTTTTGTCTTCCGACAATCGTATAACCGAGCCTTAAATTATACTCGATACTGGCCGTATTCGTCGCAAAAATCTTCGCTACCAAATGACGATAATTTAAGGATTTACATTGAGTTATCAAAAAACGCTTCATTAAACTTCCGTAACCTTTTCGCAGCTCAGATTGCGTCAAATAAATCGCTGTTTCGCACGCAAAACGATACCCTTCTCGGTCACTATACTTCTTAATAATTCCCCAACCAATAACCGTATTTCCTTTTTTCAAAACATACAATCGTTCTCTATCATTGAAATGATCGACCCAAGATTTTATCTTTTCGCCATCGTACAATGAATCTTGCATAGTTGCATTTCCAAGTAAAATATATTCGTTATAAATATCTGCAATACGTTGATAATTATCGCTTTGTGCGATTTCGATTTTTATATTTTTGTTTTGAATTTCCATTTTAAAAACTCAACAGCATCCGTCATACTTACGATTGAACCCTCTCTCGATCGCCCCTAAAAGGAAAAGATCAAGTACGAGTTCAATCGTAGGAATGACAAAAAGTTAGTGTGTTAAAATTCGTCCAGCATTCATATTTCTAATTTCCCTATTTTCAATTACCAATTCACCATTCACCCAAAGATATTCAACACCATCAGAAAGGCTTCGAGGAGCTGTATAAGTCGCATTCGCTTTCAGTGTATCAGGATTAATTAACACCAAATCCGCAAAGTAATCATTGGCAATCTGCCCCCGATTTTTTAGTTTAAAAAACTGTGCAGGTAAATACGTGATTTTATGAATCGCCTCTTCCCAATCTAAGGCTTTTAAGTTCAAAACGTAGCGTTCCAAATACTCCGTGAAAGCACCATAAGAACGAGGATGCGGCTGCCCGATCGACTTCGGTGCATTAATCGGATAACTCCAAGAGTCCGTACAAATCATCGCCTTTTTCCACAATATTGCCGTATCAATATCCTCTTGATTAATACAATGATAAACAATCCAAGTCTCCGTACTTTTAGTTAATATTTCTGCTATCGTTTCGCTTTCGCTCAATTGTCGTTCTGTGGCAATTTCAGCAACGGTTTTTCCAAAATATTCAGGAAATTCATCAGAGATAATCATCATTTGCGTCAAGTCATAATCTCGGACCTTTATCCAATCCGCAATATCTTCGACCACCTTTTTATCTTCTAATTTTTTTGGAATATTAGCAATCCCTTCTTTCAAAATATAATTAGGAATAAAAGCACGTAACTTCGTCGAAATCGCCGTGTAAGGATAAACGTCAATCGCTGCTTGAAGATCGGGGTGTGATGCGTTAAAAGCTTCAATTTGTTCGATAATTCGTGGAATTTTCCCCCAGTTTTGCTGTTCTGCAGCCTTCAAATGACTGATTAACGTCCGAATATTTGCCAGTTCACTTATCGTTAAAGCTTCCTCAATTGCCGTCTCCACATCATTTCGTTCATCCCGAACATGCGACGCATAAACACCACCTTTTTCAGCTACAACCTTTGCTAATTCTACAATCTCATTCATTTCTGCAAAACAACCAGGAGCATAAATCAACCCTGTCGAAAAACCTATTGATCCTTCATCCATAGCTTTCGCCAATTCAGACTTCATCACCTCCAACTGTTCTGGCTTCAACGATTTCCAATCGTCCATATTTCCGGCCCGCAAAGTGCTATGCCCAACCAATGTTGCGATATTAAACTGTAATTTATCTTGGATCCTATTAAAATATTCATCTGTTGTTTTCCAATCGAACGGAAAGCCAATTTCGTTGGACAAACGTTTCATAGTTGGCATCAAATACTCACCTATCGGAGCTGGTGACGTACCACAATTTCCAAAAATTTCGGTAGTAATTCCTTGATATAGTTTATGGTTAGCAGCTTCTGGAAAGAAATAGCCAAAACCAGTCGAGGCATGCGGATCGATAAAGCCTGGTGCCAGGATTAATCCTTTGGCATCAATAACTTTTTTGGCTTCTGGCAAATTTTCATCTTTATCAAAAACTATAATTTTATCATCAAAAACTCCAATAGCTTTAACCGTTGATTTTTCATTTAAACCAGTACAAATTCTGGCATTTTTTATAAGGTAATTCAGCATAAAATATATTGATTTTTTCTATTACTTCACAATTAAAAAGCTTCCGATTTTTTTATCACACCGACGTAAATCATTGTTTATCAATCATTTGAACCTCCATCAGTAAAATCCTCAAAATTTTTGATTTTAAACTTTCTCAAGTTCTTTGTTCTTACGTTGAGGCGATTCTGACCTACATCGAAATGACGAGTTGTGCTTAGTTTTTTAGTTTTATTTTTTATCCAAAAACTTGAATCACTTCCGTCGAATATTTATCAATGGTCTCCTGAATCGCTTGATTTTGCAAGGCTTTTTCCACATTAATAAAACCATTTTTCATCTCAATTTCTGGAGCAATAATATCTTCCTTGAAGTAGCGACTGGACGGACTTAAATCGTGTGCCGTTGCGTTTGGTAAAAACTGTGCTAATTCCAGATTTTGTAAACGACCAATTCCCGTCTCGAACATGCCACCTATCCAACACGGAATATCATTCTCATAACAATAATTCAGTATTTCAATACTATTTGAAATGCCGCCTACTCGTCCGACTTTTAAGTTTAATTCATCAATGACATTTAGGGATTTTAGTTTAACCAAATCGCCCATATTTTTCACCTCTTCATCAAAACACACTTTCATCGTTGGATATATTTTTTTTGCTTCCGCAAAAACGTAGTAGCGACTCGGTGCAGTCGGTTGTTCGATATAAGCATCATAAGTATTGACGAAATATGCCATTTTTCCTAAATCTTGATAATCATAACTTCCGTTGGCATCAAAACTCACATAGACTTGATTATCAAATAATAATGGATTAATTTTATCAAATAATTTGGTATCAACAAAAGGCGATATTTTGAATTTAACCCGTTTGTAACCTTCATCAATTGCTTGCTCAACAACGGCTTTCATTTCTGCAAAATCGGTGTAAATTCCTAAAGAAATACCCACTGGAACATCGTCAATTTTAGAAGATTTTAATTTCTCAGACAATTGAAAATCAGGATTGACTTGCTTTATAATTTGAAACATAGCCGATTCGACTGCCGATTTTGTAAAGTTCCAGCCTCGAATTTTTTTCATTATCAAAAGGACGTCATTGTACGATTGCGATGCTTTTAAATAAGGAACGATAAAGTGCTGAATCAGTAATTTGGCGGAAGCCAAAAACTCTGCGGAATAATATGGATCTGGACGACAGGAACATTCGCCGTAGCCTACTCGACCCTCGGCATCTGTCCATTTTACAATCAACGTTTCCTTCGATTTTCGAATACCAATTCCCGATTTAAAAACACTTTTTTGTGGTAAGTCAAGCGAAAATAATTCTAATTTTTGTAGTGAAATTTGTGTGTGAATCATGTAATTTATTTGTTGTAACAACATTTTCCCCTTATATACGAAAAAAAAATTAAACTTTACATCACCACATCCATGTTTCTCATAACCATAAAATACTTTTTACAGTTATCACTTTTAAGAGAAAGCGTTGTGTTGTAAATCCCTACAAAATTTCCTACTTTTAAATTTCAATTAAAACAATAAAAATCAAGGTAAATATGAATTATATCCTCGCCCTCGATCAAGGCACAACTTCTTCAAGAGCCATTTTATTTGATAAAAGTGGTTCAATTATCGCCACTGAACAGCAAGAATTTACGCAGATTTATCCGAAACCAGGCTGGGTAGAACACAATGCTCAAGAGATTTGGCAAACGCAGTTGAAAGTTGCGAAAGCAGTATTGGCAAACAATAATGTGAAAGCGAGCGAAGTCGCTGCAATCGGTATTACAAATCAACGAGAAACAACGGTTGTTTGGGAAAAAAGTAGTGGTGAACCGATTTATAACGCTATTGTTTGGCAAGATAGACGAACAGCCTCCGTTTGTGATAACTTAAAGGCGAAAGGCTTGACGGATTATGTGCGTACTAATACGGGTTTGGTTATTGACGCTTATTTTTCGGGAACGAAAGTACATTGGATTTTAGAAAATGTAGAGGGAGCAAGAGAAATGGCCGAAAACGGCGAGTTGTTATTTGGTACAATTGATACGTGGCTGGTTTGGAAATTGACTGGCGGCAAACAACATATCACCGACTATACCAATGCTTCTCGGACGTTATTATATAATATCAAAGATTTAAAATGGGACGAAAAAATGCTTTCGGAGCTGAATATCCCGACCACTATTTTACCTACGGTAAAGGCTTCAAGTGAAATTTATGGTGAAACAGAAGCCTATCATTTTGGTGGAAAAATCAAAATCGGCGGTATTGCTGGCGATCAACATGCGGCTTTGTTTGGGCAAGCCTGTTATGAGGTCGGCATGGCAAAAAACACTTACGGGACAGGTTGCTTTATGTTGATGAATACCGGTCAAAAAATGGTGCATTCTAAAGCTGGTTTATTGACGACTATCGCTTGGGGAATTAACGGAAAAGTCACCTACGCTTTGGAAGGTTCTGTCTTCGTGGCTGGAGCTGCGATTCAATGGTTGCGTGACGGTTTAAAAATCATTGACGATGCGAGAGATTCAGAGTTTTATGCGATGAAAGTACCGAGTACCGACGGTGTTTATGTCGTTCCTGCTTTCGTTGGTTTGGGTGCTCCGTACTGGGATATGTACGCCCGAGGTGCGATTTTTGGCTTGACTCGTGGCACGACAAAAGCTCACTTGATTCGAGCAACCTTGGAGTCTTTAGCGTATCAAACTCGTGATGTCTTGAGTGCGATGGAAAGCGATTCGGGCGTTGAGTTGAAAGGGTTGCGAGTCGATGGCGGTGCGTCATCAAATAATCTATTGATGCAGTTTCAGTCAGATATTTTAGGGGCAACTGTAGAACGCCCCGAGGTGATAGAAACAACTGCTTTGGGAGCTGCGTACTTAGCAGGGTTAGCCGTCGATTTTTGGCAAAAAGAACAAATTATAAAAAATTGGCAATTGGATAATCAGTTTCAACCTGAAATGGCCGAAGCCGAAAAAGAGAAATTATACAGAGGTTGGAAAAAAGCCGTAAAACGGTCGATGGATTGGGAAGAGGAGTAAACAGTTGACGGTTTTCTATCACTTTTAACAAAATTATGAAACAACTAAAACCAGGTTATCAACTCAGTTTTCCGTCGGACAAAGAGGTTCGGGTTACGTATCCGCCGAATCCTAATATTTGGGTCGGTCGGCTGTCCAACCTGGTTTTATCTATTAGTGTGATTTTATTTTTGCTGTCGGTTGTCACCGAATTAGTCAGCTGGAATCTGATTGTTATATTTTTGGGATTAAGTGCGGTTTCTATTCTTTTTAGAGTTCGATTTCCATCGAATAGTCTAAAGGAAATTACTTTAAAAACCGATAATTTTAAATATGCTTATGTCATCGGTATGAATAATCGGGAGCAGCATATTTCACCGCCCGTATTTATTGATTTTTCTGTAACTATTCAATCGGATTTGATTAAAGTGTCGTTTATGGAAATCGTTTTAGATTTGTACAATATGGACGATTTGCCGATTTTTATTGATAAAATAGCGGAAATGTTTAACATGAAATATGTGGATACTTGTCGGCTTTCGAATAATCAGGAAGTATTGATGTATCAACAGAAAAACCTTTCTACTATCATTTATCCGACCCTAATTAATGTCGTTTGGTTATCCAATGGTGTAGAGTTTCATGATATGGCGAACCAGTTTTTTTGGTTAAAATTTGATGAATTACATCAGCAGATTTTTTATTATGATAAAAATACGATGTTACCAAAGTTGATGATTCCGTACCATGATGTGCAGCAAATTGATGTCATATTTAACGCTGGGAAATGGGTCGAAAATGGTAAAAACCGGATTATTATTAATGTAATTTTGAACAACCTTACGAAACAAATGGTTTTTGAAACCACGTTAAGAACGAAAAAACAAGAACTCACCTCCTACCGGGATACAAATCTAATTTTCATGGAAATGAAAAAATTACAACACCTAAAATCAATCAAAATCACGAAGCAGTTCAATATTCAATAAAAATAATGAAAGACACCAAACACTTTTTTACGACAAATTTAATGCGTTGGTTTGCTTCTCATCATCGTCCGATGCCGTGGAAAGGAGAAAAAAATCCGTATCTTATCTGGTTATCAGAAATTATTTTGCAGCAAACTCGTGTCGAACAAGGTTTGCCGTATTTTCTAAAATTTAAAGAAAAATATCCGACCGTGACGGATTTGGCAAATGCTCCCGAAGATGAAGTGATGAAAATGTGGGAAGGTTTGGGGTATTATTCGAGAGCAAGAAATTTGCACTTTACGGCAAAATATATTGCAAAGGATTTGAAGGGCAAATTTCCGAAAACACACACGGAAATTTTGAAACTAAAAGGGGTCGGTGCTTATACCGCAGCAGCGATTGCGTCGTTTGCTTATGACTTGCCGCATGCTGTTGTTGATGGAAACGTGTATCGGGTTTTGGCTCGTTACTTTGGTATCGATACGCCGATTGATTCTACAATTGGTAAAAAAGAGTTTGCAAAATTAGCCCATGAATTATTAGATAAAAAAAATCCCGCAGACTACAATCAAGCGATTATGGACTTCGGTGCAACACAATGCACACCCAAAAATCCAAATTGTAAAAATTGTCCTTTGTCTAAAAACTGCGTAGGTTTTAATATGCAAAAAAGTGATATTTTGCCAGTTAAAATTAAAAAAATTAAAAAAAAGGAACGTTTTTTCCATTATTTGCTTATTAATTCTAACAATTCCGTATATTTACAAAAGCGTGTCGAAAAAGATATTTGGCAAAATTTATATCAATTTCCAATGCTGGAAACAGATAAAATGATGGATTTTATCGAATTACAAAAAACAGGTTTTTGGAAAAGTCGTGTTGGGAATTTAGCGACGAGTCCTGCAATCATTTCAAAAACCTATAAGCAAATATTGACACATCAAAAGATATGGGCAACGTTTTATGAAGTCGATATTATGTCGGAATTAGAAGACGATTTAGTCAAAAATGAAAATTATATTCTTGTTCCAAAAACAGATTTAAATAAATTTGGATTTCCTAAAATCATAGATTTGTTTTTGAAAGAGAAAACCTTATCTTTAAAATTATTTTAAAAAATCAATTGCTAAATTATTGAATTATTCATCAGTTGATTTCTAATTAGTAGAATAGTAGTACAACTTCAATAATATAAATATTATTAATATGAAATCATTAAATCGAGTTACTCTAATCGGTAATCTTGGGCAAGACCCAGAAATTCGTTATTTGGACAACGGCGTTGCAGTCGGTCGTTTTTCATTAGCAACAACAGACAGTTACAGAGATAAAGACGGGAACTGGCAAGATCGGCCAACCGAATGGCATAACATTGTGGTTTGGAGATATTTGGCAGAACGTGCTGAAAAAGACTTAAAAAAAGGAATGACGGTGTATGTTGAGGGAGAAATCAACTACCGCACTTATCAAGATAAAGATGGCCATGAGAAAAAAATTACGGATATCATCGCCCGTAATTTCAAGGCATTTGTGGATAAAAGAAGTAGTAGTGACAGAGACGGAATGATGCCTCCGGCAGCAAATGATCCGTTTGCGAATCGTGCGCAAAATAATAATAATCCTCCTGCTGCTCCGCAGACGAATAACACGGTAAATACAAGTGACAATAGTGATGACGGTGGTGACGAAATGGGCGACGATTTACCGTTTTAATAAAATCAACCGTGTTGCGAATTACGAGTTGTGAGTTTAACGCACCTGTGTCGTCAAATTCACAACTCATAACTCGTAACCCGAATACGCAAAAACGTGGAACCAGAAGGGGAAAGGCTTTTATTACATAGCTTTGATTTACTATTATTGATTCCAAACATGGAGAACATCTTGGCGTATTTTGCCATTTTGATATTGTTGGTATGTTCTGCATTGATTTCAGGCTCAGAGGTTGCTTTTTTTTCGTTAAAAACAACAGATTTAGCAAAGTTACAAACCTCTGAAAATCATCAAGATAAAATCATTTTAAACCTATTAGCGCAACATCGTCATCTGCTGGCGACTATTCTGATCTCTAATAATTTTGTTAATATTGGAATTATCATTTTATCCTCTTTTACATTGGATAAAACGCTGATGTCGTTAGCTTTAGCGGATTGGGCCATTTTTTTAATTAATGTCGTTTTAGTCACTTTCATTTTGGTACTTTTTGGTGAAATCGCTCCAAAAGTTTATGCTAATTTAAATAGTATCAAATTAGCTCGTCTAATGGCTAAACCCTTGGAAATACTCAGTCGTATTTTTAAATACCCGAGTCATCTTTTAGTGAAAAGTACTTCTATCATTGAGCGAAAGCTCGAAAAACAAACGGATAAGGAGGAAATTTCAATCGAAGAATTGGAACACGCTATTGAGCTAACGATGCAAGGCGAGGAGGAAAATGAAACGACGATTGAACAAGAAACAAATGTTTTAAAAAATATTTTACATTTTGGAAATAGCACTGTAAAACAGGCGATGCGTTCTCGTTTAGATGTTTTGGCGGTAGATATTCAAACGTCTTATTTTGAATTATTAGATCTTATCAAGAAAAATAATTACTCTCGAATTCCTGTTTATGAAGAGCAATTAGATGAGATTAAAGGCGTTTTGTATGTCAAGGATTTGATTCAACACCTTAATCAAGGTGATCATTTTGATTGGCAAGCATTGATTCGGTCTCCGTTTCTAATTTATGAAGATGAAAAATTAGAGGATTTACTCCATATTTTTAAATCCAAAAGAATACATTTGGCTATTGTGGTCGATAGAGATTATGGTGGTATTTCGGGGATTATTACAATGGAAGATGTGCTGGAGGAAGTCACGGGTGATATTGAGGACGAGTTCGATGAGCCATTGGAATCCCTCTATTTGAAGTTTGATGATAATATCTATATTTTGGAGGGAAAAACCTTGTTAAATGATGTTTGTAGAATTATTGATATCGATATTGATACGTTTGAAGAGGTGCAAGATGAGGTCGATTCGTTAGCTGGTCTGGTGATTCAGCTGGCAGATGACTTACCGGCTGTCAACGATTGTTTTAATTACAAACAGTTTATTTTTGAACCTGTTGCGGTCAATGATAGAACAGTGACGCAAGTAAAGGTAACGATTACAGATGCTGACGAGTTGTATGACCGGGTACATTCTTAGTAGATTATTTAATTGCTAAATTGTTCTATTGCTAAAAAATATTATACATGAATAAATTACTGATTATCACAATAATAACATTACTTCTTGTAGCGTGTGGAAGTGAAGATTATACGCCCAAACCTCGTGTTTATCCTCGCATGGTTTTGCCTGAAAAAGGTTATAAAAATGCAGAAGGGATAGATTGTGACTTTATGTTTCAGCAACCGATCGCCTCGGAAATTCAGCAAGAGAAAGAGTTTTTTGGTGAAAATATCGAAAGCAGTTGCTGGTTCGATATTTACTATCCTCAACTTAACGGAGCTGTTCATTTCACGTATTACCCGATTACGAAAGATAAACCATTGTATAAATTGGTAGAAGATGCGTACAAAATGGAGGAACAACACATTCAAAAGGCGAGTTACATGGATCATGCGGCGATTGTTCGTCGTGATGCAAATGTTTTTGGAGAAATCACCAATATTGGCGGTGATGTTGGTACACCTTTTCAGTTTTATTTGACGGATAGTACGACACATTTTTTGCGTGCCGGTTTGACCTTTAATGCTTCCGCAAATTCAGATTCATTAGCTCCTGCCGTTCAGCATGTTAAAGACGATATGATCACCTTGATTGAGAGTTTTCAGTGGAAAGAGTAACTTATATCTTGAAAGAAAAGAGTTTAAAATAATTTTGACTATTAACAGATTGTCCACCGAGATTTTCTCAAAGTTTCGGTGGACAATCTTCTCATCTTTTACAAAGTAAATTGACGACTTTATAAGATATCAATTCTCTAACCATTTTAAGTCAGCATCTTTATACTTTGCTAATTTTACTTGATTTTTCAATCCGACAAATGTGGCTTTTGGAGCTTCTAATAAAAACATATTGACCAGTGTTTTAGAAATACCATTTGGATCAGCCTTGTATTGATAGATAATTTTGGTTTTATTTTCTGATATTGGAGTAACTAACCAGTAACCCTTTGCAGATTTCATACGAACATGATTTTCGCTGGTTGATTTTTTAGTTGGGGCGGCTTCCATTTTCATCAAAACGCTTTTATCATCTTTGAGATAAAAGGTACTTTTAGACACTAAATCTCTATCCCAAAGTGGCCAAGGCATATCAATGGTATAGTATAAATAGCGGGTTTTTGAAGTAACTTGTTGAACCATTTGACACTTGTCTATGGCACGCATCCAGTCAGGGTGTGCCTTATAGTCACGCATGACAGCCAAAACACTTCCGATATTCACATCAACCGTTGTAATTGCCTTAAATTCTTTAATGCCACTTTCAGTTGAGCGAGTATAGATTCTTGTACTTTCATATTCATAAGCCTTTTCCCAAGTAGAAGTATTACTGGTGAAGGAGGTCATCAGAAAGCCAAATAATCCATATATGAGTATATATCTTTTCATTTCAGTTATTTTTGTAATTTGGTACAATAAAAACTAAGTCTAAAAAGGGTTAATTCATCATTTCAAAAAAAGTTTTTTTATATCCAAGGAGAGAACAATGTACTAAAATTTATTCAGAATGTTGAGGACATTCTTTTTAGTAGTAGAAAGAAAGATTAGTCATCCCCGAATACTTTGAGGATGACTAATGAAAAAGTATCTTAAAAATATTTTTTAATTAATCGTTATCAATTTCTTGACAAATAACAGTTCCGTCTGCTGCAAAAAGTACTTCTAAGTCATTTTGCATACTTTCCAAATCAACTTCGTAGCGTAACGAACCATCAGCCATAGTCAACTCATCAGCCTCGTTATCATCTAAACTATAATTAGGAAAATTCGTAGCGATGCTATTTGTTACGGCAGTCGGTAAAGCAACCGTACTGATTTCTACTTCAGAATACAAAAAGTTACCGTTCAAGTCAAAAGTTAAATCAATTTCGCTATTACCATTTTCGATTTCTACCTCGATGACCATTGTACTATCACAAGTCATGTCATAATCCACGTCCTCAATGATGTAATTAGGATAATTTGCAGTGATATAAGCTGATGCTGTCGTTGGCAATGAATCAATATTATTATTATTGTCATCATCATCATCATCATCATCGTCGTCACTTTCTATTTGCTGACAAATAACGGTTCCGTCTGCTCCAAAAACTACTTCTACGTCATCTTGCACACTTTCCAATTCGACTTCATAACGTAACGAGCCATCAGCCATAGTTAATTTATCTGCCTCATTATCGTCTAAAATATAGTTAGGAAAATTCGTAGCGATACTATTCGTTACGGCAGTAGGTAGATCTGACGCTCTAATCTCTGACACTTCGTATAAAAAATTATCTTCCGTATCAAATACTAATTCGATTTCGTTAAATCCAGCTTTTAATTCAATTTCAATGATAGACGTACCATTGCAATCAATATCATTATCCACATCATCAATAACATAATTAGGATAATTCGCTGTGATATAATCCATAGCAGAAGTCGACAATAATGAAGTGTTGATATCATCCATATTATTGTCATTAATAACATTAGTCAACTCTGTACACGCTGTTAAAGATAAAACGCCTAAAACTAAAAAGAAGAATCTCATAAAAATTTTAATTTTGATAAATAGTTAATTTGTTGTGTTTTGTATAGTATAGTTTTTTTGATTATCGATCTAAACAATAGTATTACTATTTTTTTATATCGAATTACTTTTACAATACGGAAGCTCTTCAGAAAACGTAGTGTCGTCACTATAATTTTTATCAAAAAAATACGTACACAATTAACAATTAATCAGTAAACCACTGATAATCAATATTTTACACCGTAAATAAAAATCAAAAATTTATTATTCTATTTTTAAAATCTTTCCTAAAACATTTAAATGTTCCTAAGGTTTCAGTGTAAACCCTGATTTATGAAAATGAAAAGATAAAGTACCATCTACTCTTCTATCATACTTTCAGCGTTTTAGGCTCAAGAAGATTTTATACATTTCAATAGCTAAGTACCTTACCAAAAGTAATCCTGACGATATATCATTTCTATATTGGCTCTGGTCTTAAAGATTAATATGGCAATGGTAGAAATATTTTTAAAAAAAATTATACTTTGCAGTTTTCTAAAAAATACCATTATATATTTTGTAAAACTTCCACAATGATTTTCAAATCTTTGTTAAAACACTGCGATTCAAAAACTTATCAAACTATTTTGCGAAAGCGTTGATAAAAAATTAAATCAAAAGTCTTTGAGAATTGAAAAATGTTGCCCTAACTTTGTGCATGGAAACGGAAAAAATAATCACATCGAAATTTACAGGCGAAGGATTGACGTTCGACGATGTCCTTTTGTTACCTGCCTACTCCGAAGTTCTACCTCGTGAAGTAGATACCTCTACACAGTTTACTCGAAATATAAGACTGAACGTACCAATTGTTTCTGCGGCAATGGATACTGTAACAGAAAGCAAATTGGCGATTGCGATGGCTCGAATGGGTGGCATCGGCATCATTCACAAAAACATGACGATTGCACAACAAGCGGAAAAAGTACGCTTGGTCAAACGCTCAGAAAGTGGAATGATTATCGACCCCGTCACGCTGCAACCGTCCGCAACAATCGGCGATGCGGAAGCCTTGATGCGTAAGTACAAAATCGGTGGTATTCCGATTGTGGACAAAGATGATAAATTAGTCGGTATTTTGACTAACCGTGATTTGCGTTTTGAAAAAAATCCGCAACGTCCTGTTACGGATTTGATGACAAGCGAAAACTTAGTGACTGCTCCTTTCGGAACGACGCTGCTACAAGCTCGTGATATTTTACAAGCACACAAAATCGAAAAACTTCCTGTCGTTGATGATCATAATAAATTGATAGGATTGATTACCTACAAAGACATTATGAAAGAGGTCGATTATCCGAATGCTTGTAAGGATAAATATGGTCGTTTGGTCGTTGGTGCAGCCGTTGGAGTGACACACGATATGTTAGAACGCATTGATGCCTTAGTGAAAGTCGGTGTAGATGCGGTTTGTATTGATACGGCTCACGGTCACTCAAAAGGTGTTTTAGATGCCGTTCGTTTGGCAAAGAAAACTTATCCAGATTTGGATATTGTCGGTGGAAATGTGGCGACTGGTGCTGGTGCGTTAGCCTTAGTTGAAGCTGGTTGTGATGGTGTGAAAGTCGGCGTTGGCCCAGGAAGTATTTGTACGACTCGAATCATTGCAGGTGTTGGTGTTCCTCAGCTTTCCGCAATTTTTGAAGCCTACAAAGCCATTGCTCACACTGGCGTTCCGATTATTGGCGATGGTGGAATCCGTTACTCTGGCGATATTGTGAAAGCCTTAGTTGGCGGTGCAAGTACGATTATGGCCGGTTCTTTGTTTGCAGGTGTGGAAGAGTCTCCTGGCGAAACGATTATTTTACAAGGTCGTAAGTTCAAAATCTATCGTGGAATGGGTTCTTTGGGAGCGATGCAGCAGGGTTCAAAAGACCGCTATTTTCAAGATGTAGAAGATGATATTAAAAAATTAGTACCAGAAGGAATTGAAGGGCGAATCCCTTACAAAGGACATTTGTCAGAAGTGATGGTACAATATATCGGTGGATTGCGTGCCGGCATGGGTTATTGTGGTGCAAATACGATTGCCGAATTACAAAAAGCTCAATTCGTAAAAATCACCAACGCAGGTATGGCAGAATCTCATCCACACGATGTGACGATTACGAAAGAATCTCCGAATTATAGTAGAAGATAAATTCAGTTGGCAGTTTTCAGTCAGCAGTTTTCAGCCCGTAAGATTTTATAAAATCTTGCGGGTTTTATTTTTTACACCAAATCTTTACCTTTTTGCATCTATCATTTCAAAATCAAAACCATGAAATATCTTTTATCATTTACTTTTTTGCTTATCGCAATAATAGCTTTTGGGCAACATCAATCATTGGAACTTAAACCTAAACCTGCTCCAGATATTCCACTAATTTTGATAGATTCTGTGCATAAAATCGTGGACGAATATCCAACTTTAGCGATGTTTGAACACATTGAAAATTATGAAATCCGCAACGATTCGTCAAGGCGAGAAATGTTAGAAATCATTTATAAAAATATCCAATATCCACCGATTACTCGATGTACAGCTATTGAAGGAATGGTTGTTATTGGATTTATTGTAGAAAAAGATGGCACATTATCTAACTTTCATATTCGCAGAGATATTGGTGGCGGTTTGGGAGAAGAAGCACTTCGTGTTGTTAAGTTATTACCAAAATTTTCACCAGCGATTAAAGATGGAAAAGTGGTTCGGTTTCAGTTTTATATACCAGTTCGTTTTCGATTAGAGTAAAAAACAAAACCATGAAATACTTATCCACACTACTTTTTATAGTATTTTCCTTTTCCGCTTTCGCTCAAACGGATACGATAAAACGAAAATTACCGACAAGATATAGAACGGATTTACCAACGAAACCTAAACAAGAAAAACCTTATGGTACAATGGTAAGTCCAAAGGAAACAATGCCGAGATATCCAGGTTGTGAAGATATGGAAAGCAACGAGGCTGATAAGAAAAGTTGTGCCGACCAAAAGATGTTGGAGTTCATTTATGAAAATATTTGTTATCCAGATTCAGCAAGAGAAAATGGTATTGAAGGAACAGTCGTGATTTCATTTGTTGTCGAAAAAGATGGAACAATTTCAAATCCAAAAATCATTCGAGCAATTGGCGGCAGTTGCGAAGAAGAATTAATGCGAGTTGTGCGTATGTTTCCCAAGTTTATTCCTGGCGAATACATGGACAAAAAGGTTCGAGTACAGATTAATTTACCAATTCGTTTTCGATTAGAATAAGTTGATAAATTAATCAGAAGGCATTTTTGAAATGCCTTCTGATTTTATAAAAACCTAAATTTTCCGCTCAATCACATCTCTCAACGCATAAGCCACATCCTCATATAAAAACCTAAAACCAGTATGTTCAATTTTATTAGAACACAAGCGAACACCATCTAAAACAATCGACGACATTTCGCCCATTGCCAAACGCATCGCCATAGCTGGTGCAGGAACTAAAACCGCAGACCGTCCCATTCCTTCGCCTATCGCTTCCGCTAAACGTTTGTTAGTGACCGGATTTGGAGCAACAGCGTTGTAAGTTCCGCTTACCTTTTCACTTTCTATCGCATGAATAAACATATTCGCCAAATCGTCAATATGAATCCAAGAATAAAACTGCTCACCAGAGCCAAAATAAGTACCCACACGAACTTTATAAGTCGGCAACATTTTTTCTAAAGCACCACCGTTAGTTGATAACACGATGCCGATACGAAGTTGAGCTACTCGGTCGGTGACTTCGCTAAATCCGTCATTGGCAGCTTCCCATTTTTCGACCACTTCTGCCAAAAAACCACTACCTTTTGATGCGGTTTCGTCTAATAATTGACCGCCTCTGTCACCGTAATAGCCGGATGCCGAAGCACAAATCACAGCTTTCGGGCGTTGACCGATTTCCTTGAGTTTTTGTTGTAATAATGCACCGCTTTTCACACGGCTATTAATGATAATTTCTTTTTGTTTCCTTGTCCAAGGTTTATCCGCAACACCAGCACCAGCCAAATGCACAATATAATCCGCTTGTTCTAACGCACGATTATCCACTTCACCTTTATCAACATCCCATTTATAAGCAGGAAAAGTAGAATTCATATTTTCCGTTCGGCTTAGATGAATCACTTTATATCCTCGCTCTTTTAACATTCTACTCAATCTGCCGCCGACTAAACCCGTTCCTCCTGTGATAAGTACTGTTTGCATAGTTTTTTATTGTTTATAACTTTTATTGGTGATAATTTCGTTGATCTTAACAACGGATTTTTAATAATGAATTATTATCAATTTAAGACAATTCTCAAAAAAATAGGTTCACCATTTCGAGGAAAACCAGCATTTAATTGAACAAAAACCGTTTTTCATCCAAAAAAGAAAATTCAGCGTCAAATAATACTTAATATAAGAAATTAAACGAATGATAGGTTTGACAAACAGCTATCAAAATATTGACGCTCTGATGTTTTTATGTAATAAATTCGAGCCTTGAAACCACTTAAAACTAAAACAACGAACCTAAACAATCAATCAACTATGAAACAATTAATTTACTTTTTTGTCCTTTGTTTACCAATGACCGTTTATGGACAAAAATCCTTTTCAACAGGTACATTTCAAAATTTAGAAAGCTATAAATTGATGGGTAGTGCCAAGATTGTCAATGACGACTTACAACTCACCGATTCAGAAGAATGGGTTTCGGCAGCCTGCTGGTATCATAAAAAAGTACTGGTTCAATACGGCTTTGAAACCGAATTCCAATTTAAAATTGATAAACATGGCGGCTGGCAAGGAAAAGGAGCGGACGGCATCGCATTTGTCATCAGTAATGACCCGAAAGGATTTAACATCGGAGATTTAGGCGAAGGTATTGGTTATCAAGGTCTTTCTAATTGTTTGGTTATCGAATTTGATACTTTTGATAATCAAGAAGGTGGCGATAATCATATTAGTATTCATAATAACGGACAAAGCAAAGTAAGTCGATTTAATAATCATTCTTTGGCTATAAATCATAAAATACCAGAACTTCAAAACACCGTTCGTAAAGCAAAAATCACTTATGATTTTCAATATATCCGAGTTTATATTGATGGTATATTGTACTTAAAAAAGGAAGTACATTTAGAAAAAAAGGTAAAATTAAGTCAAGGAAAAGCCTATATCGGTTTTACGGCCTCGACTGCCGGTGCGTACTCTCGTCATCGTATTTTAAACTGGAAATGGACACGTAAAAAAAAGATTTTAGCAGCCTTGCCAGAATCAAATAATGAATCCCCCCGATTCATAGCGACCAACTATAAACCGATTCATCATAGTTATCGTCAGCACAATTTTCATCCATTTTTGTCAACAAAAACTACGAAAAAATACTTACCTATACCGTCCGCATGGAGACAAGAGAATCGAACCGAGATTAAACGAAAAAATAGGTTATATTACACTTCAAACTGTTAAATTATTATAATTTCTAAATTGTTCTTTGTTTACAAATGAGTAATCGGTCGTAAATAAATAGGACTAAAATTTTGGAATCAATATGTTCAATTTTAATCGTTTGTAGTCAATCAATTCTCCGGTCATTTTTTGATATTCAAAAATCAACAACTACAACGTTTTATGGAGCATCACGAAGATCATCATCACGAACATGGCAGCAAGCAACAAACCGCTTTTGTATTAATTTTATTTGTTATTTTAATAATCATCGGTTTGTATCTTGGAATAACGTGGAAGGATTAATACGAATTTTGTTACTTAAAAACCTGACAGGTCTTGAAGACCTGTCAGGTTTTTTATATAGCTAAAGTGAAAAATTTAATCATAATTTAAGTTTGTGTTTTAAATTTAACTTGTACTTTTGGTACTAATATTTCAACAAAGTGATAATTTAGCTATGCAATTTGAACCAAAAAAATTAAGTAAAAAGAAACAAATCGACCTATATAAAGCCTTATTAATGCCTCGCCTGATTGAGGAAAAAATGTTGATATTACTACGTCAAGGTCGAATTTCAAAATGGTTTTCAGGAATCGGTCAGGAAGCGATTTCGGTCGGTGCAACAATGGCACTCGAAGCCGATGAAATCATTTTTCCGATGCACCGCAACTTGGGCGTTTTTACGACTCGAAAAGTACCGTTTGAAAGGTTATTTGCACAATGGCAAGGTACAAGTTCAGGGTTTACCAAAGGTCGGGATCGTTCGTTTCATTTCGGAACGATGGATTATAATATTGTCGGTATGATTTCGCATTTAGGAGCTCAATTAGCTTTGGCGGACGGTGTTGCATTAGCAAATAAAATCGGTCAGGAAAATAAAGTGACCATTGCTTTTACGGGCGAAGGCGGCACAAGTGAAGGCGATTTTCATGAAGCATTAAATGTTGCCTCTGTTTGGCAGTTGCCCGTTATTTTTATTATTGAAAATAATGGTTACGGACTTTCTACACCAACGAACGAACAATATAATTGCGAAAATTTAGCAGATAGAGCATTGGGTTATGGTATGAAATCGCACATTATTGATGGCAATAACGTACTGGAGGTTTATAATACGATTTCTAAAATTGCGACAAGCATCAGAAAAAATCCTGAACCTGTCTTAGTCGAATGCAGGACATTCCGAATGCGAGGTCATGAAGAAGCCTCTGGTACAAAGTACGTTCCGCAAGAACTCATGGAACATTGGGCGAAAAAAGACCCGATTTCTAATTATGAAAAATACTTAATCGAAGCCGAAATATTGAGCGAAAGCGACATCAAAACGATTCGTACAAATTATAAAAAAGAAATCAACGATACTTTAAAAAAAGCGTATGAAGATGAAGCAGTTGACGTAAATTTAGAAACGGAAACTCGTGACATTTACGCACCTTTTGAATATCGTGAAACACTTCCTGCAAGCAATTCAACCACCGAAAAACGCTTTATTGATGCGATTTCTGACGGCTTGCGTCAAGCGATGGAAAAGTACGATAACTTGGTGTTGATGGGACAAGATATTGCCGAATATGGTGGCGTTTTCAAAATTACGCAAGGTTTTTTGGAGCAGTTTGGTCACGATAGAGTTCGGAATACGCCGATTTGCGAAAGCGTCATTGTTGGTGCTGGTTTGGGTTTGAGTCTGAAAGGATATAAAGCGATGGTCGAAATGCAGTTTTCGGATTTTGTGACTTGTGGCTTTAATCAGATTGTGAATAATCTGGCAAAAGTCCATTATCGTTGGGGACAAAATGCCGATGTTGTCATCAGAATGCCGGCTGGTGCTGGCGTTGCTGCTGGGCCTTTTCACTCACAAACGAATGAAGCTTGGTTTACGCATACACCAGGTTTGAAAGTCGTTTTTCCATCAAATCCGCAAGATGCAAAAGGGTTACTTTTGGCGGCTTTTGAAGATCCAAATCCCGTTTTGTTTTTTGAACATAAAGCCTTGTATCGAAAAATTTCAGCGGAAGTTTCAGATGATTATTTTACAGTAGAAATTGGTAAAGCTGCGATTGCGAAAGCAGGAACAAAAGCAACGATTATTACTTACGGAATGGGCGTTCATTGGGCAATAGAAACTGTTGAAGAAATGAACGAAAGTATAGAAATTGTAGATTTACGAACTTTGCAACCGATTGATTACGAAACTATTGCGTCAAGCGTAAAGAAAACTAACCGTGTGATTTTACTACATGAGGATATTGAATTTGGTGGAATTGGTGGTGAGATTTCGGCTTATATTTCGGAGTATTTATTTGAGCATTTGGACGCACCGATTATGCGATGTGCAAGTTTGAATACGCCAATTCCGTTTAATGCCGAATTAGAAAAACAGTTTTTGGCAAGTCGGACTTTGAGGGAGAAGTTGGAGAAATTACTGGCGTTTTAATTTTTACCACAAAGGCACAAAGCAAACAAAAGGTTTTGTTTCCTTTTGTTCACTTTGTGTCTTTTGTCGTAAAATACTATAAATACTTCTCTAAAAACCCTTCCATCGCTTCATAAAACTCAAAGCGATTTTCTTCATTTCTAAAGCCATGGCCTTCATCTATTTTCAAAATATATTCCACATCAATGCCATTATTACGTAAGGCTTCGACCATTTGATCAGATTCTGCTTGTGCGACTCTCGGGTCATTTGCACCTTGAGCAATTAATAACGGAGCTTTGATTTTGTCAATTAAAAATACTGGTGAAGTTGCTTTCATTCGAGCATTATCTTCGGCATCGTCAGGATTTCCAACCATTTCATATAACATCTGACGGAACTGTTCCCAGTACGGCGGAATCGTTTCCATAAATGTAAATAAGTTGGAAACGCCAACATAATCAATCGCACAAGCATAAACATCTGGCGTAAGTGTAATTCCTGCCAAAGTCGCATAACCACCATAACTGCCGCCATAAATCGAAATTCTATCTTTGTCGGCAATGCCTTGTTCAATTAGCCAATTCACACCGTCCGTAATATCATCTTGCATCGACAAGCCCCATTGTTTGAAGGAGGCTTCCCAAAACGCACGACCAAAACCAGTACTTCCACGGAAATTCATTTGTAAAACGGCATAACCTCGATTTGCTAAAAACTGTACTTCAGGATTGAAAGTCCAGCTATCTCTCGCCCAAGGGCCACCGTGCGGATTGACAACGACCGGTAAGTTTTTTGCTTCTACGCCTTTCGGCAATGTTAGATAACCGTGAATTGTCCAACCGTCACGGCTTTGATATCGAATCGGCTTCATTTCTGCCAATTCGTTTTCGTCCAACCACGGACTAACGTCAGCAATTTTTTCTAATTTATCTTCATTTTGAATATAAATATAATATGCACCTAACGAACGATCGCTGTAAGTACGAATCAAAAAAGTGTCCTCGGCTTTATTCGCACTGGCAATGACGATTTCATAATCGCCTAAATCTTGTTCTAATCTTTTTTGCAAATTCGCACGAGTTTCATCTAAAAAGTGAAATTGACGTTTCCAAGTCGTATAAGAAATAGTCGTCAAAACTTTTCGCTTTTTCGAATACGACAAACCACTAACATCAACTTCATCATGACTGAATAAAACCTCGATTTCTTCGCCTTTTTCAATATCGAATTTTACAATCGCTGCTTTATCTCGACCTAAATTAGAGGACGCATAAACGTATTGATTATCAAAGGAAAAAAACAAAGGCGAAACTGACTCCCGGAAATTCGTCGTTAAAACATTTTGAAACTCGTCCGCTTCTGTTTTGCGGTATAAAATGCTGGTATTTACGCCATCTGTCGCCGTTGCAATGCGTAATTTTCCATCGTGATCCGTCATCCATGACGTGATATAACCTGGATTTTCGGCTAAAATAGTCAATTCGCCAGTCACGATATTCAAACGATAAGGGTCAAAACATTGAGGATTTCGAGTATTTAAAGACACCAAAACGTGTTCGTCATCATTTTCTAAATCGTCAATTAATCCCGCTTGAACTTTCTCAAAAGGTGTCAAATCCACATTGTCCGAACCATCAATATTGACGGCTAAAATGTGATAATTCTCATCGCCACCAAAGTCACGAACATACAACAAACGCTCATTTGTTGCCCACATGTAACCAGAAACACTTCGGTCGGTTAGTTCTGTAACTCGTGTGATTTCATTGGTTGCCAAGTTTTTAACATGGATATTCATTCGCCTTTCGTAAGGAGCTAAATAAGAAATGTACTGGCCATTTGGCGAAAGCTGATATGCCGATGAATCGGGATTTTTAAAAAAATCTCTTAAAGGTATTTGCATCTGTATCTGTTTATTTCAATTAGTTTTAAAGGACAAAGATAAATAATTGATAAGCGATAGCGAAATCATCTTCACTCCTGAATTCACTTAAAAAGCATACTTTATTTGCCATACTAATAATATTTAAAACTCATAATCCCAGAAGGTTCGAGGATGTTCTACGTGAGATAAATCTCGGTATGTATTGTAGTAATACCAACCTGCTAACCCTAAACAGCCACCAATGAAATAAATACCAATCAAAACCTGTGTAAACAAGTCATTTACAGCTTTTGTAAATCCGCTATTGAAGAAAATCAGCGCAGCGAAACCAATAATATACATCAGCGAAACCAAAATATATTTAATCCGCTTTTTATTCTGGTAAGAAATCGCTTGAATCAAGCCATTGCAAAATTGCCAAAATCCTAAAAGGAAAAAAGTCAATAATAACATAATAAAAAACGCATCCGGCTCAAATGCGAAATACAATAACATTCCGCCAATAATCAGAGTTTGACCAATGATATCTATTTTCAACAAAGTTTTTGAAATCATTATTAAAGTATTAATGATGAACTATTAACTATCATGATAATTATTAATTCATGTTTTATGAAGTTATTTTAACAAAACACGACAACTTTTTATAAGTTTCAAAAAATATTGAAAGTTGTGATAGTTTTTGTTTTTTTAATGATTCGCAACTATTTTTATTCTAAAAGATTAGATTTATAACTATGTTTGTGAGCGAAGGGATTACAAATTATTATCATACTAATCACTATTAAAATATGACACCAGAACAAGTAAATGAGTTAATCAGAAAACGTCGTTCGATTTATCCAAATATGATGACGGACGAACCGATTTCGGACGAGATTATATGGGAATTATTAGAAAATGCAAATCATGCGCCGACGCATAAATTGACGCAACCTTGGCGGTTCAAAGTCTTTACCGGCAATGCTAAATTACGCTTTGGCCAATTTATGGCAGCAACTTATAAAGCCGTCACTCCTCCTGAAAACTTCAAAAATATGAAGTTTAAAAAGGTAACCAAAAAAGCGGAAAAAGCTTATGCAATGATTGCAATTTGTATGCAGCGTGACCCAAATGAATCAATTCCTTTGGTTGAAGAAACAAATGCAGTGGCTTGTGCCGTACAAAATATTTGGCTCTCTGCTCATGCTTACGGAATCGGTATGTACTGGAGTTCACCCGGCTATCTTTATACAGAAGTTACCAATAAGTTTTTAGGCTTGGAGGACGGTCAATCTTGTTTAGGAGTTATTTTTATGGGATATCATAAAGCACCAGAACTGCCTGCGAGACGAACGTCAATACAAGATAAAGTAGAGTGGATTAGAGAGTAATCGTGAGGATTTTTTATAAAAAAGAAATCCTTTGTGTCACAAAAATAATACATCAATTTAAAAAGCAACTCAATTAAGCTTGATAAAGAGATTTTGTACCTACAATTCTATCGAAGAAATAAATTAATTGTGACATCTATTTAACAAACACAAATCTTTTATCATATAAAATAAAAATACCTAATAGTATGATTTTCATTTTATTGCAAACATATTAAATATGTTCTAATATTGTCATTAACACACCAGACATATTTCATATTTATCTAATAAGATCCGTAATTTTTTTTTATTAATATCCTTGTCACAATAAAAAACGACTGCACGAATCAATCACAATGTATCACCGTATAAACCAATCAAATTCCCAAAAAATAAAATGAAAACTTTTAGGTAAACAAGTCCCAATAACATATTCCCCAAATTAAAAACATAGAAAGCCGATACACGCTGTATCGGCTTTCAGTATCCATCATAATTCTGTGATAATTAGGTATTAATTTAGTTTATTAAAATGGCTTTTGTCAGTTGCTTATTATTGTATCGAATTTGTAAATAATACATTCCTTTTGATAAATTTCCCTTTTGGATATCTAATTGTTGTTCACCTTTCGGTCGGTTCCCTGCGATGATCATTTCTTGAATTGTTCGACCGTCAAGACTTACAACATTTACTTGAATTTGTGCTGTTTTTTCTACTGTTGTAAATCGAACAATTGCATTATCAAGAATCGGATTTGGATAAACATTAATGCTTTCATTTTGTGAAATAATTGGTGTTGTATTCATTGTCGTCAGTTGTAAAGCACTAACGCCATGAGTTGTTGCCAACCAAACCTTATTGTTATAAACTTCAATATCTTGAACTTGTCTGTAACTCAACCCAGAGTTTTCCATTGTCCAGGTTGTCCAGGTCGTTCCGTCGAACATTGCCGCATTGATACGTGAACCTGCATAAATATTTCCTTCGCTATCAGAGGTGATTGTTGAAACAATTACATTACTCGTTGCTGAAGTTGCGATATTCCACATTTCCCAACTCAAACCATTATATTTATACACATCTCCATCGAATCCACCTGCCCAAAGCGTATTATCTTTATCAAAGTGAAGTGCCGTGATTTGGTCTTGAGGAGCGGTTGCACCTGTCGCTATATTTATCCAACTCGCACCATCATAACGCCAAACTTCTGCAATGCCACTTACCGTAACTGTTACATACAAAACACCATTATTATCCAATGTAAATGCTCGGATAAAATCATCTCCTAACAGCGTATTCGAGCTAGTATATGCTGTCCATGTTGTCCCATCAAATTGAAATAAACCAAACCCGGTCGCACACCATAAAGTCTGCGTTTGTTCGTCATAAAGTATCTCTCTGACATAACCCGGCAAAATCGTGTTAGCATCATTGTACAACGTCCAAGCCGTACCATTCCAATGCAAAATTCCACGGTTAGTAGCGTTTATCCAGATGTTATCCATATCAATAATTTCGATTTGGCTTAAGTTATACCAACTACCAAATAGAGAGTCAGGAAAGTCAAAAGTTCCCCAAGTTGTTCCATCGTACGTATTGATTATTTTGTTAGAAACAAAGTATTGAATGCCATTATAAACCTCTACATCTTGAACATTATTACCTGCTATAGTTGGTGTTACAATCTGAATAGCTGTAATATTTTGATTATTATTTCTTATTAAATTCAAATCGTTACCTAACCATTCATTCCCTTGATTATCAAAGAAGTAAGTTGTTAAATTACCTTCATCTAATGGAATCGTCGCTAAAATATTATCTTGTACCCAATTTCCATTTTGTAAAATATATTTACCGCTATCTTGAGCCGTAAAATAAATATCACCGTTTGGAGTTTCGCCCATTGTGAGCGTCCCTACAAAAGGAATTTGACCATTTGAAGAACTGTATTCCGTCCAAGTCGAACCATCGAATTTTCCAATTGTCCCAAAAGTATTATTTACCCAAATATTATTATTAGCATCTTCAAACAAGAAAGCATTACCATAAATAAAAATTCCTGTCGTATCGGTCATATTCTGAAAAGTCGTTCCATCAAACTTATAAACGCTAAAACTCGCTAAATACAAATCGCCTTGACCATCAATTTCCATCGCCCAAACATCGTGAAACATACTGCCAACGTCTTGCGTTTCGTACAGTTGCCAAGTCGTTCCATCAAAACGCAACAAACCTTTATCTGTACCGACCCAAACTATATTTTGATTATCAACTTCGATACAATAAGTCAAAACATTTGATGCCGTAAACAGAGAAGAAAAATCATACGTCGTCCACGTTGTGCCATCAAATTTAGCAATCGCCTGATTGTATGTACCGATCCAAATCGAGCCACTATTATCTTCGGTAATTGCCTCAACTTCATTTGACGGCAAGTTTGCAGTTGCTTTATCATAATGTATGGTTTGCAAGGTAGTTTTATCGACTTGTACAACACCAGCTTTTGAGGAAAACCAAATCGAATTATTCGTTTCCACATAATCTGTAATCGCTTCAGGATGCACGAAGTTTTCCCAGCTTTGAGCCAATACAAGTTGGCTAATCATTGCTAAAACTGCTAATAAGGTTGCTTTTTTCATAGTATTATATTTTTTATAAACGCCTGTTCCGTTATGTCCCGATTACTCCGGAAAATTTCGGTGATAGTTTTTGTATTGATAATTTGTTATTTCTTAATTCGTTACTCAAAAGTCTATCTTTTTTTGAAGGATTACAAGGTTAAATAACCTTATAAATTATATTTCTAAATTGCATTTAAGCTCTTAAAATTATGTTTATATCAATTTTTTAGGTTATAAAAATTATATTCTTACTTATCTTTACTGATCATCAATCACTAAAATATGAAAACACCTTCCAACGATATATTTAATTTGATACAATCAATGACAAAAGCAGAAAAACGATACTTTTCTCAAACGGCTACTTTGCATAAAGTAGGCGAACAGAATAATTATTATAAATTGTTCAAAGTTATTGATAATCAATCGATTTATGAGGAAAGTATCGTCAAATTAGCGATGCAGCGACAAGGCGTAACGCAGCATTTTACAGCGTTGAAATTTCAGCTAATAGAACGAATTTTGGAAAGTTTGCATCAATTTTATCAAAAAAGTTCGATTACAGAAACGATAAAACGAGAATTGCACTTTTGTCAAATCTTAATGGACAAAAATCATTTAGAAATGGCTAACAAACGGTTACTGAAAATCAAAAACACGATTGAAACCTATCAGTTACCGGAGTTTTATCCTGAATATTTTAAGATTCAGCGGCAAATTTTGGCGAAAGCCGTCTATAAAAATATTGATTTTGAAGCATTACAAACCTTGTACGAATCCATGACTTCAGCAATCAAACAGCTACAAAACTTAAACGAATACGAACGAATTAACGCTATCATTCAAAAAAAACATTATGAAAAAATAATTTTACAAAATACTGATATTGAGCATTTTAAAAACAACAGATGGTTAAATAATGAAAGTATCCCTACGACATTTCGCTCTCAAGTTTTACGCTTAAATGCTTTGGCAACACTTCACTTTATGCAAGGCGAAACGGCGAAAGCGTATAAATATAATCAAGTATTTATAGCGTTATTAGAAACATCGCCTAAAATGATGGAATTGTACGGCAGCCGTTATATTTCGACCTTATCGAATTTATTGATTGATAGTTTAATCTTAGGAAAATTTGAGTCGCTTCGCCACGATATTGCAAAATTGCGTCACGTTTCAGAACGTAAACTTTTCCAAAAACAAGTACCGAATTTAGCCGTAAAAATATTTCGACAAACGTATTTATTAGAATTGAATTGGGCGATTTCGGATAAAGATTTTCAGCGAGGTATCGCTTTGATTCCGACAATAGAACCAGAGTTGAAAAAGTATAAAAAGACGATTGGCATTCATAACAAAATCACTTTTTACTACCTTTTTGCTTATTGTTATTTCGGAAATCGGCAGTTTTCTGATGCCTTAACGTATTTGAATAAAATCCTTACGATTCGGACGACGGTCGTCACGGAAATTGTAGAATTTGCTCATTTGTTGAACGTCTTGACGCATTTTGAATTGAGAAATGATGATTTGTTAGACTATTTGATTCCTTCTACTCGACGATTTTTACGCAAAAAACGAAGCCTTTACAAAACCGAAGAAGTCGTCTTATCACACATCCGGAAAATGACGCAAACGATTGAAAAATCTAAGCAAAAAGCACTTTGGCAATCTTTTAAAACAAAAATTACGGAATTGAAATTGGACAAAAAAGAACAGCGAGTGTTTAACTATTTTGATTTTGAATGGTGGATTATAAACCGTATCGATTTTTGAAACCGACACGGTTTTATGAATTTACTGCTGCACAATCCAATAATTTCCGGCTCGTCTATCTTTCATCAAAACGCCTTCTATCGGTATCATTTGTGCTGCTTTGTTTTTATCCGAATTGACGATTTTTTTTATCGCTTTATATTGATAATCATCTAAAATGAAGGTGTGTTTTTTATCCTCAAAATAAAGTGATTTAACAGTTTCTTTGATTGTTTTTTTATCTGAGTTAAAAGAAAATTTAACGCTTTTTTTATCTAAATAAAATGGTAAACTCGGCAAAGCATATTCATCGCTCACGGCAACAATTACTGTTCCTTCGCCTTCTAATTTTTCGACCGTTTCCGCAGTCCGTTTTGTAAACGAGCGAGCAGGTTCTAAGACAGGAATCACCAGTAACCATGTAAATAACACAAACAACAAACCGCCAGAAACTGCCCCATAAAATACCATATTCATATTTCGAGCATACAAACCGATAGCAACGATAAAACTCGTAATCCAAAGTATCATACCAACAAAACCTGTCCGCATAATGCCGACGCCTTGCGAATAACCGATCATGGACAAAATAAAAGTGATGACAAATACCGCAATCACGCCCAAAAGCTGCGAGGTTTTCATGACATTTTCCTCTTGAAAACCAGCTTTTTTTGCTCGAATTTCGAGATGCTCATTTATCGGTGCATTCTGGAATCGCTCACAAGCCGCTTCGTGATACCAGAATTTTTGAGCCATCAAAATCGCAATTGCAGGAAAAATAACAACAGAAGGCATTTGCATCGTTGTCGGCAAAAACTCAAACAAAACATAGCCAAATACAATCCAAGCACCAAAGAATAAAGCTGTTTCATCTCGCTTTACCGCCTCTTTGCCTAATCGTACCAAACTCGCTGGTAATAAAGTAATCCACGGTAAAAATCCAATTAAAAGTAGGAAGGTTTGACGACCGATATTGACGGAAGTCGAGTTTTTTGTCAAATCGCTACTATTAAAAAACATCGAAGGGTCGATTTTAAGACTATCTGCATCGACCTTATTCATCATTGCCCAAGCAATAATCGGAATAATCGCCACGATGATTAAATAGGGTTGAATACTCATTAAGGCTTGTCGTTGCTCTTTTTTTACAAAAAATAAAACCAGCCACGAACCGACAAAAGGAATGATTGCCACAAAGCCACCATGAAAAGTAGAAAATAAAGCCGCTACCCAAAACACAATGGTCATTTTTAAATCCTTTGTTTTTAAATTAGACCAAAATGCTCCGAACATCACCGTTGCATAAAATAATAGACCGCTTTCCGCTAAATTAACTTTGGCTAAAGTCGGTAAAAGAAACGAAGAACTTAAAATCACGATTGCCAAAATTGCCGTTTTTTCATCGTACCAGTTTCGTACAAAATAGAAGAGCGTCACTAAAGTCAAAACTACATACAACAAAGCAGGAAAACGAGTCGCAAACTCACTTACACCGAATATTTCATACGAAATTATGGTTTCCCAAACTTGTAGCGGATGAAGTCTGATACCATCTACAAAACTAAAAAACGCAGGGGTCCAGTCGCCTGTAAGTGCTGCTTTTTGAGCGGTCAAAGCCACGACCGACTCTGAATTATCCCAAAGTGAAAATTGATAATTGCCTAAGAAAAATATAAATAAAACGATACCAACAAATGTAAGTTGTATATTACGGTTTTTAATGATTGATTGCATAGTTTAAAATTCTAATTTCTCACAAAGGTACAATTGAGAAAGGACTCTTGTTCAATAACCATAAGATATTTATATCCATATTCATTTCTACTTATCATTTTTTTTAATGAAATTTGCCTACGATTTTTATATTAATATTCATTTCTACTTATCATTTTTTTTAATGAAATTTGCCTACGGTTTTTATATTAATACACTATGAAAAATATCATATTTTTTTTTACCGGAGCAAAGTTGTACCAATATGCAATTTGGGGAACTCTGGTCATTGTCACTATCTTTGCGATATACACTCCCGAACAAATTTTTTTCAAGCGATTAGCAAATCATGCTGTTCAATTGATGTTCGGTTGTTTAGCTTTAGGGATTTTGTTCATGGCTTTTAATGATTCAAAATCTATGTGGGTGAGTTTAGCTTGTTGCGGAGTCTTATGCTTACACCTGAGGACTCGTGAGCCATTTTATCCAATTCAATACGGTACTTTTTTTAAAGTAGCACATGTCAATATAGAGAATAGTACGAACTATGAGGAAACAATAAAAGCCATCATAGAGAACAATCCTGACATTATTTCTTTTCAAAATTTAGATCCAAATTGGGATTATGCCTTAAAGGAATATCTTTCAGAAAAATATCCTTTCGAGAAGACTTTCATCAGTTTAGATATTTATAATCCTGGTATTTATTCTAAATATCCGTTTATTGAAATTGATACTTTTCACTACAAAAATGCTCCAAATATTCACGGTTCGATTAAAATCGACAATCAAGAAGTACACTTTGTAAGTAGTATTACAACTCCTCCGATTGATATGAATGCTTACAAAGAAATCAGCCAACATCTTAAAGTTATTACCAACTTTATTAATGATATCAATGGACCTGTGATTGCAGTCGGTGATTATAATGTTGTCACTTACTCCAGCGAAATGAATAAACTACGAGCAAATGCGAACTTAAAAGAAAGTCGAACTACTCAAACAGTTATTGGCGAAAGTCCAATTGATCATATTCTTTATTCCGAAGAATTAGAATGTACTGACTTTATTTCTATCAATGAATCAGGAAAAAATAAGGTTGGTATCATGGGAACTTATCAATTCAACCGCAAGTATGATGGAAAAAAAGAAAAATCAGATCCAGACAAGAATCAATAGTTTTAAATATGCCTTTAATGGAATTGGAGATTTATTTCAATCACAAATAAACGCTCGAATCCACGCTTTTTTTATAATATTGGTAACTGTAGGCGGTTTCTTTTTCAATATTTCAAAAACAGAATGGCTATTATGCATTATTGCAATGGCTATGGTTTTGGCAGCAGAAGCGATGAATACCGCCTTAGAATATCTTGTTGATTTGGTTTCTCCTGAGTACAATGAATTGGCCGGAAAGGCGAAAGATGCCGCCGCTGCAGCTGTTTTGATTTTAGCCATCGCTGCCGCCATAATTGGACTAATGATTTTCTGGAATCCGTTTATTGAAGCCATTTTTTAGATATAAAGTACAAGGTATAAAGTATCAAAAAAATACACTTTATACCCTATAATTTATACTTCGTATCTATCAAGCCATTTCATAATTGGGCTTTAAGATATGCTGCTTATCTGCATAAAACTCATTGATAATCGTAATCACCTCTTCAATATCATCGGTAATCGGAATCAAATTCATATCTTCTGGGCTGATCGTTTTAAACTCGTCGGCAAGCGTTTTTTGAATCCAATTATTCATACCGCCCCAAAAATCTGAACCGAATAAAATAACAGGAACCGCTTCGATTTTTCCGGTTTGAATTAAAGTTAAAACTTCAAATAATTCGTCCATTGTGCCAAATCCACCCGGGAAAGCAACGAATGCTTGTGCATACTTGACAAACATGACTTTGCGAACAAAAAAGTAGTGGAAATTCAAAACTTTATCAGGTGAAATATACGGGTTGTTGCCCTGCTCATGTGGCAGCTCAATATTCAAACCAACAGACGTTCCATCATTCATTGTTGCCCCTCGATTACCCGCTTCCATAATACCTGGCCCACCGCCGGTAATTACGCCAAAACCTTCTTGTGACAAACGATACGCTAATTGAACGGCAGTTTTATAATATTTATCTTCGGGATGTGTTCTCGCCGAACCGAATATTGAAATACAAGGGCCAATCTTATTCATACGCTCAAATCCATCTACAAACTCTGCAACCACTTTAAACATCGTCCATGAATTTTCTCCACTTAGTTTTCCCCAATGCCTTTGTGGGTTTTTTGGTACTCCATTTTCTTTAGACATAAAATATGTATTTTAATTATGTTGTTAATTTTATTTTGTTGGTGTGTATTTTAAAAAACGGCTAAAAATATACGAGATTTTTCCAATTTTGTTCTATTTCTTAGAAATTAAATCATTGACAACTTCCCAAACCAAATGAGATTCATACCCTTTCGTCATTGCATATTTTGCTAATTTAACCTTTCGTTCGTACTCATTTTTTGCTTTTAAAAATTGATTTTTTTTAGTAATAATCGTCGTGAGCGTTTCTAAATATTCCTCGTCATCAATTTCTTGAAAACCCATTTTCAGGCAATACCCAGTAATATCTTTCTTTTTAAGTTCTCGCTCAATTTTGATTCGCCCCCATTTTTTAAACCGATGTTTGCCACGCACAAACGACCGAGCAAAACGCTCTTCATCTAAGAATTTTTCTTCAATCAACTCCACAATAACTTGCCCAGCGTCATCGCCCCAAATTCCTAAATCACTCAATTTCTCTCGCACTTCCTTATGACAACGATCCTGATACGCACAATATCGTTGCAATTTTATCAATGCTTCATCTAAAGTTGGTAATCCGAATGTTTCTTTTTTCTGCATATTTATCGAGGGCTATGATTAATTTTTTGATTTTTTTGGACATAACTTTTATAGGAACTAAATTTAGAGTATTATCTAAAATAAGGTTATTCAAAAAATTGACTATAAAAATCAGAAATTGTAAGCATCCTTGTTTTTTCAAATTGCTGTAAAACTAACAAGTCTTTATCTCCATCTAAACACAATACTAACAGAAAGTCGTCTTTTTTATCTCTTGATACCTCAACATCTTCAGTTACCTCAACAAAAGTAGCTTTTCTGTTTTATACGAAAATTAAATTTACAACAAATATTGCTTTCCGTCAAGCGAGAGACGAGCGTCTGCCGTAGTTTCACCCTTTTCGCTGTCCATCTAAATATTCCATCACATCGTCCGCTTCTTGCGGATGATTCACATTTTTCAATACTTTTGGTCGAGAAGGTTGCACGAGTTCGATTTCCGAATTGATTAAAACCTTACGAGGACAAGAATAACCTTGTGCCAAATATTGCAACAAAACTGGATAACTTCGAGGTTGCCAAATCGTAATTAACGGCTCCGGAAAATCTGTGGTTTCATTATAAAAAGCGGTCGCATTTTTCGAGTGATTTTGATGGTCAATCAACTCCTGAATTGCAGCTTCATCAATCAAAGGCAAGTCACACGCAACGACCAACCAGGCTACATTCGGATTTTGCCGAAAGGCAGATAAAATACCTCCAAAAGGCCCCAAATCATAAAACATATCCGGAATCGTGTTAAAATCACTCAATTCCTCTTCTTGCTCCGGCCGACAAGAAAAATAAACATTATCACAAAAATATTCTAATAAATCATATAAATATTCTCGTTGTGGCTTGCCATGATAATCAATCAATCCCTTATCACGTCCCATTCGCTGGCTTTTTCCACCTGCCAAAACTAAGGCGTGTAATTTGGGTTTATTCGCTTCCAAATCCGCTTGAATGTAACGGATAATATTATCAATTTCCGAAATTTGAACAGTCGGAATCTCTTGCCAATTCGGCAAATACTCTTTTAAAAAAGGATAAATCTCGGTTTGTCCTTCAGTCAAAACGAACAAGCCCACGTCTGTTAACCGATCCAGTTTGCGTTGCAACGAGCTTTCCTTTCGTTCGTCAATCACTACGATTTGCTTTTTCGCTACAAAGTGATTTCCATTGACCAAAATTCCATCTTGACTATTAAAATATTGACGAAACCGAAACTTACTCCATTGCTGTTTTTCGTCAAAACGATGAAACGTAATTTTATCGGTATATGCTAACGTTGCCCCAAAATCCATGGCACTATTTTTATCTTTTCCACTCGCTGTTTCGTCTGCTGATTTGTGGTCAGCATCGACATAAGCCAAACGAAAATCTGACTGCAACTTCTCAATAATTTGGTACGCCATTTTTTGAATATCGCTGCAAACCGTGCCGATAATCGCCCATTCATTACGTCCAAATTCACCTAAATCCGGACGTATTAATTTTGTGTGTTTTTGGTGTTTCATGGTGTTTGTTTGAACTCTTTCCCTCAAAATAGCAAGAGAATAATGCTCGAATATTTATAATTTCGACCGCTGTCCTAAAACTTTCTGTCTTCGGGAGAAAGATGGAGCTTGTCCCGAAATCTCGACGATATGAGTTTAACTAATTAAAATTCCCAAAATGCCAAAGCACTCCCGAAGGATCGTGCATAAAAAATTCTTGTCCCCAGTCTTCTATTACGATTTCCGAAATTCGTACGTTTTGGTATTTCTTATTTAGTTCTTGTTGTGCCAATGTCGTATGAAAATCTTTTAGATCATCGACTTCCAAAAAAATCATAGAATTATCTACCCAATCTTTGACGTAAGCATTCTGCAAATAGAAACCTAAATCGTCATTAACCTTAAAATAAGACATTTGTGTATCTAATATCACTTCTTCAAAACCCATTTCACGATAAAATGCACGGGAAATATCATAGTTCTTTGCTCCAATAAATGCTCGGATTGATTTGGCTTGCATATTTGATTTAGTTTCTTAACTTATTATTTAACAAACAGGTACGCAAATTAGTTATTTAATCGTTTTAATCCTAAATTGACCAACTTATGTAAATCATAAAATCGAACCGATGAAAACCAGCTACACCCCATTAGCACATCCAATATTCTTACTAAGTATCGTTTTATTATTACTCAACGATTGGTTTTTTAAAACTACTTTTCATAATGAATTGACAGGAAAATTATCCGATTTCGCAGGTTTATTGGCATTTCCGTATTTTTTCAGTGTGTTGTTTCCGAAGTATCGAAAATCCATTCATTGGCTAACGGTTTTGGGGTTTATTTTTTGGAAATCCGCCTTTGTACAACCGATTATTGATGTTGTGAATTTTCTTGGTTTTCCGATTCATCGTGTCGTTGATTTTACGGATAATATGGCTTTAATCAGCGTTTTAGCAGCTTATTTTTTATTGGAACATCGTTGGTATTTGCAATTGAAACCAATTTTTATGAACATGATAATTGGTGTAAGTATTTTTTCTTTTTTGGCGACTTCACCGATTCGTATGTTTATTGTGGATTATAATTTTGAAAATCAAGTTTATGAATTTGATTTTAATCGTGAGGAATTGATTTCGAGGAGTAATTTTGTCCAAATTGAAGCGATTGAAAAGCTGAAATCGAATATCGCTTATCCAAGTTATTTCAGAATTGATTTTGATAGCGACAAAGCTATTTTCTATTCAGAAGACACTTATTTTGAAGCAAAAACGGATACTTTAGCCATTCTAATTGATGTTCATAAAGTGGCGAATCAAGACACAATTTTGATGGAAACTGCCTTTGCAGATTGGCAAATTTTTGCAACTTCTGATTCTACATCAACTATCAAATTATTAACCTTACGAGCAGAAATTCAAACCAATAAGAACAATCGAAAACGAAAAGAAAAGGCACTAAAAATGTTTGAAAAACACTTTATTAATGAAATTCGGAAATATCGTTGATGAGTTGCTCAGGAAGAAAATAAAAATCACCGAAACCGAATAAATGGATAAACTTCGCCTTTTAAAAAATCGGTTTTCTCCGCCGGCAATTCTAAAAAACCATCAACATCTGCTAAATTCGCCAAATCGCCAGAACCCTTACCAGCCAAAGGTTTAGCAGTCATTTGTCCGTCTTTTTCGTAATTAATTTTTACTTGTAAAAAGTATTGTAAATTGGCTTTAAAAGTAAAAGTTTCCGCCAAAGTGACATATTGATAATTCAAAGGTTGTAAGTTCATCGAAGCCCGAAGCCACGGCAAAAAATAACGATTTGTACACATAAACGAGGAGGCAGGATTGCCTGGCAAAGCAAAAACAACCTTATTCGCTACATTTTTTCCGAACCAAAATGGTTTCCCTGGTTTTTGTCGCACTCGATGAAATAATTTTTCAACATTTAAGGATTCCAAAGCTGCCGGAATATAGTCGAATTTTCCTTTTGAAACGCCACCGCTTAAAATTAAAACGTCAAAATCATTGAGTAAAACCCTTAATTTTTCAATCGTAGCTTGTTGATTATCAACGATATGAAACAACTCAGGTTTAATTTGATATTGTTTTAATAAAGTCGAAATCGTGTAAACGTTAGAAGAGCGAATTTGATACGGTTTAGGTATTTCACTAACATTTACCAATTCGTCACCTGTCGAAATTATCGCTACTTTCGGGAGTTTCGTGACTTGTAGTTCGGATTTTCCAACCGTTGCCGCTACCCCAACTTCTGCTGGTGAAATGAGTTGTCCTGTTTTGACTAAGATTTCACCTTGCGTTCTATCTGTTCCTTTTTTGTGAACATTTTGGCCGTTTTTTATCGTTTCAACTTGAACCCTTGCTTGATTTTTTTCGATCAAAATATCTTCATAACGAATCACGGTGTCAACGCCTTTCGGCAACATCGCCCCTGTCATTACTTCGACACAAACACCACTTTCAGAAACGAATAATTGCGAAGAACCAGCCGCTTGAACACCAATAATCGGAAAGGTTCGCTGACCATTTTCAAAATCAGCAAAACGAATCGCTATGCCGTCCATAGCGACCCGATTGAAGGGTGGAAACGGTCGATCAGCAATCAAATTTTCTCGTAATTGTCGTCCGATAGCGTTTTCTAATTTGATGGTTTCGGTTTGTAAATCAATCGTGTTCTCTAAGACGATTTTAGTGGCTTGTTGTATGGTTATCACGTTGAAATATTAATTTGTAATTATTTTTGATGTAAATCTCTCCTTTTTATTTTAAATCTCTTACAATTATCAATCAAATTCAGTAATCACCAATCAAATTATCGTAAAGAATTCTTAATGATTCAAGGACATCCAGATTCGTAACATTACAATACAGCATTGGCGAAAGCGTATAAAAAGCGTATAAAAAATCTATAAGTGAACTTATGACACCATGAAGAAACTGACCTTGATATTTGTTGGAATACAACCTGTGGAAAAGCCGATAAACGTACCGATAATTAAGGCATTTCGGGCGAAAAGATTA
>Ga0075467_10000295_pt1 | contig 37759 bp, 35 predicted proteins | sample DEB08_DNA_9_FD_75067 | JGI IMG/M metagenome (GOLD analysis project Ga0075467, IMG submission 75067) | Aqueous microbial communities from the Delaware River and Bay under freshwater to marine salinity gradient to study organic matter... | ecosystem: Environmental > Aquatic > Marine > Coastal ... | reverse complement strand
GGTCCACCTATCTCGACCCGGCCCTGATCGATGATAATCCGACCAGCATGGGTCGCGCCATACCCTTTGCCGAAATTCTGGTTGTCGACGAAGCAGGCTCCGTTGTCGGCGCGGATAAAACGGGCGAACTGGTCCACTGTGGACCCTTGGTCGCGCAGGGCTATTGGAATGATCCCGTACGAACTGCGCAACGGTTCAAAAGCGCACCGGAAGCGTCCAGATATGGCGGAACAGCGGTTTTTTCCGGTGATACGGTGAGGCGCGGTGATGACGGCTTGCTCTATTTCGTTACCCGCGATGACGCGATGATCAAAAGCTCGGGCAACCGGATCAGCCCGACCGAGATCGAGGAAATCGCGGTTGAATCGGGACTTGTCGCGGAAGCGGTGGCGCTTGGTGTCCCGGATGACCGGCTTGGCCAGGCCATCCGTCTGTTTGTCAGGCCGATCGAAAGCAAGGCGGAGACGGACGTTGTCAGCGAACAGCTGGAAAAATATCTGAAGCAGAATTTACCGAATTTTATGCACCCCCGGGATATCGTCCTGCTTTCCGAATTCCCCAAGAACCCCAACGGGAAATTGGACCGCAATCTATTGGCCAGCATGGATGTCGAATGATCAAGACCAAACCAACAGGGCCGATCCCATCCGGATATGAGGCAATCGATGGCGAACTGGCCATTGGCGGACAGAAAGCCAGCGCGCTGCTCTCCGAACATGGTTCGCCGCTGTTTGTCTATTCGACCCGCGGACTCGAGACGCGCATGGCCCAATTGCGCACCGCCATGCCTGATGTCCTAAATCTGCATTATGCGATGAAAGCCAATCCATTTCCGCCCCTGCTCCGCCACATGGTGGGCTTGGCTGACGGTATCGATATTGCCTCAGGCGGCGAATTGCGAATGGCGCTGGAGGCGGGAGCGGCGCCGGAAAATATCAGTTTTGCGGGACCCGGGAAACGGGATGAGGAACTGGATCAGGCGATCCGGGCCGGCGTCACCATCAATATCGAGTCGCCCGGCGAATGCGACCGGGCCCTGAAGATCGGGGCAACTCTTGGCAAAAGGCCGCAGCTTGCGATTCGGGTCAATCCGGATTTCGACCTGAAGGGGTCGGGCATGAAGATGGGTGGCGGTGCCAAGCCATTCGGGATGGACATAGAGCTGGTCGCTCCCGCGGTAAAACGATTGACGGATGCCGGAGCAGATTGGCGCGGCTTTCACATTTTCGCCGGTTCGCAAGCGCTCAGCGCGGAGGCGATTATCGAGACACAGGCACAGACGCTGGAACTGGCCGCGCGTCTCGCCAAGACGATCGGCCGATCGCCGGCCCATATCAATCTTGGTGGTGGTCTCGGGATTCCCTATTTTCCGGGTGATGAACAGCTGGATATCGTCAAGGTCGGGCAGGCATTGTCCGACCAGTTTGCGCAATTGCCGGAGATATTGTCGACCACGCAATTCGCCATTGAACTGGGTCGCTATCTTGTCGGCGAAGCGGGAGTCTACCTGACCCGGATCGTCGACCGCAAGGAAAGCCAGGGCCAGATATTTCTGGTCACGGATGGCGGGCTGCATCACCAGCTCGCCGCCAGCGGCAATTTCGGCACTGTCGTACGCCGCAATTATCCGGCGGCCATTGCCAACAGATTGGGAGAGGAACCGTCCGAGACGGTTTCAATCGTCGGCTGTCTCTGTACGCCGCTTGATCGGTTGAGCGACAATGCCGCCATGCCGAAGGCCGACGTCGGCGACATCGTCGCGATCTTCTGTGCCGGTGCCTATGGCGCGACGGCAAGTCCTTCCAACTTCCTCGGTCAGGGTGCGGCCCGGGAGATATTGGTCGGCTAAATTTTACGTCCATGGCAGCGGCCAGATCGCCGGAGCTGTTAATGGCATATTCAGCTAATCCTAACGCTATATTCACTAATTTCCAGCATAGCCATTTCGTGACTTTGCGTGGATTGCCCGTTTTCTGCTGGAAACTGGCCATTCACCAAAGGGATTTTACGAGGTGAGAAAATGCGTTCTGCTATGAAAAACAGTAACTTGGCGAAGCTGATGCTCGGTGCCGGAATGGCGTCACTTGCGGTCGCCGGTTGCGCCGGCAATTCCAGCGGCCCGCAGTTGCCAACCGCATCCTTTGTGTCGATGCAGGAAGGGCCAGGCGAAGAATATGTCATCGGCCCGCTCGACGAGCTGACCATTTTCGTATGGCGCAATCCCGAGCTCGGCGCGAAGGTGCAGGTCCGTCCCGATGGCCGGATTACCACACCGCTGATCACCGACATGCCTGCCGTCGGCAAGACGCCTTCGATGCTAGCGCAGGATCTGACATTGCAATTGTCGCAATATATCAACGAGCCGCTGGTGTCGGTCATCGTCAACAATTTCTCGGGTACGTTCTCGCAGCAAATAAGGGTCGTGGGCGCAACCGAAAAGCCGGCTTCGATCCCCTATCGCGCCAACATGACCTTGCTTGACGCGATGATCGCCGTCGGCGGCATGTCCGAATTTGCATCCGGCAATCGGGCCCGGCTGATCCGGTTCGATCGCGGTACCGGCAAGCAGAAGGAATTTGCCCTGCGCATCGACGATTTGATGAAGAAGGGAAAAACCAGCGCCAACGTGATGCTGCGTCCCGGTGACGTGATCATCATTCCGGAAAGCATGTTTTGATCGGCTTAGTGATCCCCAAGACAGGAATTGAAGAGACATATGAACGGTCTTTATGACGAATTTAAAGTTGCAGTGCACAGCGTCTGGCATCGGCGCTGGCTTGCGCTGGCTGTCGCCTGGGGGCTTTGCCTCCTGGGCTGGCTTGTCGTTGCGCTGATCCCCAACAGCTACCAATCGCAGGCACGCATTTCCGTGGAGATGGAATCGATCCTGTCCGACAAGGTTGGCGTGGACGCACGGGAGCGCAAGAAGAACATGGAGCGCGTCCAGGAAACGCTCGCTTCGACCATCAATCTCGAGAAAGTCGTTCGCGGCACCGCACTGAACCAGTCCGTGGCTTCGGACCGTGAACTGGCCAGCAAGGTCGAGATGCTGCGCAAGAATATCGAAATAAAATCGGAAAAGGACAATCTGTTCGAGATTAGTGCAAAATCTTCGGCCAGCAATCTTTCCGACGCTCAAAATGCCGTTCTGGCGCGCGATATCGTGCAGAAAATGATCGACATTTTTGTCGAGGAGAATCTGTCCGGTGACCGCGATCAAACCAGCCAGACGATCAAGTTTCTCGATGCCCAGCTCGCCCAGAGGGAAAAAGAGCTTCAGGAGGTCGAGCAGAAACGCGTCCAGTTCGAAACCGAAAATCTGGGACTTTTGCCAGGCGTGGGGTCGATCAGCCAGCGGATGGAAGCGGCCCGGGCTGAGCTGGGACAGATTGATTCGCAGCTCAGTCAGGCATCCGGATCGCTGGCCGCTCTGAATGGCCAGCTGTCCGGCACACCCGCAACAATCGCAACGCCGGGAATTGGCGCTGGCGGTGCCCGTGGCCAACTCGCGCAGGCGCAGGCCACGCTGGCTTCGGCGCGCGCACGCGGCTGGACCGACAGCCATCCCGATGTCATTGCCATGAAGAATGAAATTGCCGCGCTGCGTGTACAGGCGGCCAAGGAATCAGCCAGCGGTAGCGGTGGATATAGCACGCCAAATCCGGCTTATAGTTCGCTGCAGAGCATGCGCGCCGAACGCCAGGCCAGTATTGCCGCATTGCAGGCACGGAAAAACGCATTGCAGGCGGACATGGCGCAACTGGCATCGAAACAAACGCTCGAGCCCGGTGTTGCGGCGGAAATGTCGCGGATCAATCGCGATCATGAAGTGCTGAAAAGCCAATATGACAAGCTGCTCACTGATCGCGAGCAGATCAAATTGCGCGGTCAGGTGGAGTCCGAGACCGACTCCGTCAAGTTTCGCGTTATCGATCCGCCATCCAGTCCGCGTTCTCCGGCGGCGCCAAACCGGCCGCTGTTGCTGGCGATGGTTCTGATCGCCGGTATCGGCGGCGGTGTCGGAACGGCATTTGCGATGGGTCATCTGCAAACCAGCTATCCGACTGCTGCCAAGCTGGAAAAAGCCAGTGGCCTGCCAGTCATCGGATCTGTTTCCCAGATCCTGACCGACGCGCAGCGCGCCATAAGAAAGAAGAAGCTTCGCATATTCTACAGCACCAGTGGAGCGCTTTTTGGCGTCTTCGGAATGCTGATGATCGTTGAATTCATCCAGCGTGGCATGGTTGCCTGAGGGAGCAGAAATGAACAAATATAGTCCTCCCAGAAAAACCGGTTCGCTGCTCGAAAGGGCAGGGGAAATCTATGATTATATTCCGGCTGTCCGGACAGGCGAAGGGCGTGGCAAGTCTTCGGACGCCTTGCCGCCGCAGACTCCCGCCCGCCAGGTCACCCCGGTCACGCCGCGTCCGATCCAGGCTTATAACGGTCCGCAGGTCATGGTCGATCGCGACAAGCTGCGGGAAGCCGGTTTCATCGTTCCTGACGGACCGGTAACCGGGATCGCGGAAGAATTCCGGATCATCAAGCGCCAGTTGTTGCTGGCTGCAAAGGGCAGCCAGAAGACCGAGCCGGTGCCACATGGCGAGCGGATATTGATCTGTTCGGCGCATCCCGACGAAGGCAAGACGTTCTGCGCACTGAATCTGGCGCTTTCCATTGCGGCGGAGAAGGACAATGAGGTCCTGCTGGTTGATGCCGATTTTGCCAAGCCAAGCATCCTGTCCAGCCTCGGTCTGGAGGGCAGCAAAGGCCTGATGGATGCGCTGGCCGATCCGCAATTGCCGGTCGAAAGCTGCATCATCCATACCGATATTCCTGGCCTGGCAATTCTGCCTGCCGGCGATCAGACCAATGCCGATACCGAGTATCTGGCCTCGTCGCGGACTCAGCAGGTTCTCAACCGGCTGACCGAGAATAATCCTCATCGGATCGTGATCTTTGATTCGCCGCCGGCTCTGTCGGCCTCGCCGGCATCGGTTCTGGCAACCCACGTCGGCCAGGTCGTGATGGTCGTCAAAGCGGACGAAACAACCGAGACCGCCCTGCGCGACGCACTGAGTCTGATGGGCGGATGTGAACATATCCAACTCCTCCTGAATGGCACGAAATTCTCGCCAACGGGACGGCGCTTTGGATCCTATTACGGATATGGAGAGTAAGCCATGACCTCGCGTGTGACCGGAAATTTCCTGAAATATGGGGCAGCCATGCTGCCGCTGCTGGGGCTGGTCGCGCCGGCTGCCGGGGCGCGTGAGCGGAAAGCCGAAGTTGCACCCTATATCGAGATTCAGCAGGTACTGGTCGCCGATCTGAAGAACGGCAGCGATGTGCTGACCTATACGTCGGTCGCCGCGGGGATCGACAGTTCGATCCAGACGCGGGGAGCGGCAGCGCAAGTGAATTTGCGCTACGAACGCCGGTTCTTCTACCAGGACAATCTGGGCGACGATGATGTCATCACCGGTCTGACTCGCGGCGCGGTGCAGATCGTGCCTAATGTACTGTCTCTGGAAGCCGGCGGAATCGCCACCCGCAGCAGGATTGATCTGCGCGGCGAAGCTCCGTCCAACACGGTTGGCAATATCGACAATGTGACGCAGGTCTATTCGGTCTATGCCGGCCCCAATCTCTCGACCCAGGTGGGCTCTCTGGATGTCAATGCCAGCTATCGCGTAGGCTATACCAAGGTTGAAAACAAAAGCACCGGGGCCTTGCCGCCGGGGCAGCTTCCGATCGATGTTTTCGATGATAGCGTCAGCCACTCAGCCAGCGCCAGTGTCGGCATGCAGCCCGGCGACCTTCCCTTTGGATGGTCGGTTGGCGCAGGCTGGGAACGCGAGGATGGCGGTCAGCTTGATCAGCGGTTTGACGGAAAATATGTTCGCGCAGACGTGACTGTGCCGGTCTCGTCCGATCTGGCGCTGGTCGGCGGTGTCGGTTATGAAGACATTGAGATATCCGAACGCGACGCGGTGCGCGACGTCAATGGAGTTCCGGTCGTCGGCGACGATGGTCGGCTCGTGACCGATGAAACATCGCCACGATTGCTGTCCTACGATCAGGACGGGATCATCTGGGATGCCGGCGTCCTGTGGCGCCCGAGCCGCCGTACATCGCTGGAGGCGCGCGTCGGACAGCGCTATGGCAGTGAAACCTATTATGGCAGCTTCGGCTATCGACCCAATCAGAGTACGGCTTTGAATATTTCCGTCTACGATACGGTTTCCGGTTTCGGCAATTTGCTCAATGACAATCTCGCAAATCTGGGAACCAGCTTTTCCAGTGGGCGCAATCCTCTGAGCGGCGAACTCAATGGCTGCGCTTTTGGTCAGACCAGCAGTCTTTGCTTTAACGACGTGCTGCAGTCCGCAGCTTCATCCTCATTCCGGGCCCGGGGCGTCAACGGCCAGCTCACCTACAACACCGGCGGATGGAATACCGGACTCGGTGTAGGCTATGCCCGCCGCCGCTATTTTGCGTCGCAACTGGGCGCCGTTTCGGCGGTCGACGGTCTCGTGGACGAAAATTACTATGCGAACCTGTCGATTGGCCGAGATCTCGATACCTATTCCAGCTTCGACGCGAATGTTTATGCCAATCTTTTGGACAGCGGCTTTGCCGATGCGCCAAATGTCTTGGGAGTCGGTGCCAACGCAGCCTATTATCGACAAATTTTGCCGGGGCTGCAGGGCACGGCCGCCGTCGGTCTGGACAGTTTTCAGCAAGATGGTTTCGACAGCGAAATCACGGCGTCGGCTCTGCTGGGACTCAGATATGATTTTTAAGAGCATCATCATCACCGCCGATGATCGGAGATACGCGCATGTATGATACATTTTATGGACTGAATGGCCGGCCGTTTCAGCTGACCCCGGATCCGCATTATTATTTCGAGAGCCTGACGCACCGCAAGGCACTGTCCTATCTGGGCTATGGTCTGGCGCAGGGCGAGGGTTTCATTGTCATCACCGGCGACGTCGGTGCGGGCAAGACCACGCTGGTCAGCCATCTGATGGCCACGATCGACAAGGCGCGTCTGACCGCTGCCAATATTGTCACCACGAAGCTCGACAGCGAAGATATCGTGCGCGTCGCGGCCAATCATTTCGATATCGATACCGATCATATGGACAAGGCGCAGCTGCTGAGCGCGTTTGAAGAATTTCTGCATGCCGAAGCACGGGCCGGTCGGCGCTGTTTGCTGATCGTCGTCGAATCGCAAAATCTTCCGGCCGGGGCGCTGGAAGAATTGCGGATGCTGTCGAATTTCCAGCTGGGTGGACAGGCATTGCTGCAGATATTCCTGCTTGGCCAGCCGGAGTTTCGCGACATGCTGCAGAACTCCAACCAGCTCGAACAATTGCGCCAGCGGGTGATTGCGCATCATCATCTCGAACCGATGAGCGCAGATGAAATCGAACCGTATGTCACCCACCGGCTGTCCAAGAGCGGTTGGTCGGGGCGTCCCAAGATCACCTCGATGGTATTCCGTCTGCTCTATGCAGAGACCAATGGTGTCCCGCGCAAAATCAATGCGTTGATGAGCCGGATATTGCTGATGGGATCGATCGAACATGCCGAGATGATCGACCAGGCGATGGTGGCGCGGGTACTTGCCGACCTGAATGGCGAGGATGTGGAGATTGCTGCACCGCCGACCGCGTCGACCGAGATCAAGAATCCGCTCTGGGAAAAGCCCAAAAGAACGCGCAATCCGGACACCGAACCGGCAGCAGAGATCCCCGCCCGATCGCCTGAGGCACCGGTGGAGCCGGTATCGATACCGGAACATGAAGTCGTCAATCTGCGAGTGCCGGAACCCCCGGTTCAACCGGTCCAGGAGCCGGTCGAGTCAGAATCCGCGACCAAGGCGGAGGCCGAGGCAAATGCCGCGCCGTCTCCAGCAGCCGAAAAAGCGACTGCACAGCGGATCGATATCATGTCGAAGCGACTTTCCCTGCTGGAGACGCGCATGAACGGCCAGGAGGAAAATCTGCACCGCGTCTTGACCATGCTGGTGGAATGGGTCGAGAGTGATGTCCAGAGCAAGGAAAGCTATGTCAATGCAGGACGCGCCGCCTGAATCTTTCGCCACAGCGGGAAAAGCGGTTGCTTTGCTCAATGCGATGTCCGTCGATATCGAGGACTGGTTTCAGGTGGGCGCCTTCGAGACCGTCATTGACCGTGCCGACTGGGATAAGCTCGAGCATCGGGTCGAGCGCAACACCGACGCGGTGCTTTCGCTGTTCGATGAAGCCGGGGTCAAGGCGACATTTTTCATTCTCGGCTGGGTGGCAGAGCGCTATCCGGCGCTGATGCGGCAGATCGTTGCTGCCGGACATGAAATCGCCAATCACGGCTATGATCATGCGCGCGTGTTCACCCTGTCACCCGACCAGTTTCGGGCGGATCTCGACCGCAGCCGCAAGCTGCTGGAGGATTCATCGGGGCAGAAGATCATGGGCTATCGTGCCCCCAGTTTCTCGATCGATCAGCGGACACCCTGGGCGCATGAAATATTGGCCGAGCAGGGCTATGCCTATTCGTCCAGCGTCGCACCAATTCACCATGACCATTATGGATGGGCAGGATCGCCGCGATTTGCCTGGAAGCCTCTCGCACAAGCCGACTTCATTGAATTGCCGGTAACGACCGTAAGGCTGGGCAGCCGGATATTGGCGGCTGGCGGCGGCGGATTTTTCCGGCTTTTGCCATATGCTATATACGAGCGGTCAATCCGCAAGATGCAGCGTGAAGACGGGCATGGAGCGATATTCTATTTTCACCCTTGGGAAATTGATCCGGGTCAGCCACGGGTCGGCAACGCGCCGCTTCGATCGAAAATTCGCCACTATACGAATTTGAAAGGGATGCGCGCAAAACTGCTAAGGGCTGGACAGGCTTTCAAATGGGGCCGCATGGAGGAACTGGCCGCCCTGGAAGCAGCGTTGCTGCGATGAATATGATATTCAAGCCCAAATCTGTTGTGGTTCGTATCCTTGATCAGCCCGATGCCAACGAACTGGCGCGGATCAATGCCTTTGTCGCGGCGTCTCCGCAAGGCACCGCCTTCCATCGGCCGGCATGGATGCTGTCGGTGGGCAAGGCCTGCGGCCATGATTGGCGCTATCTGCTTGCCGAAGATGGCGACGGGGCATTGCTCGGCATACTTCCGCTTCATCTGATCCACTCGGCCCTGTTTGGCCGGGCGCTGGTGTCGTCGGGTTTTGCCGTGGGCGGCGGCATAATCTCGGTCAATGACCAGGCTACCCGGCTATTGGCAGACGAAGCCTGGAATTTTGCCGGGCGGCACAGCTTCCCATCGGTGGAATTGCGCGGCGGCGCCGTGCCCGACGACCAGTGGCAACAAAATCAGGATATCTATGCCGGTTTTGTGGCGGCTCTGGCCGACGATGACGAAAGCCAACTGCTTGCCATTCCGCGCAAGCAGCGAGCGGAAGTGCGCAAGGCGCTGAACAATGATCTGATGGTGCGGGTCGGAACGGCGCAGCAAGACCGTGACGACCATTATGCGGTCTATGCCGAAAGCGTGCGCAACCTGGGGACGCCTGTTTTTCCAAAGGCCCTGTTCGATGAGGTCCTGGACGGTTTTGGAGAAGATGCCGACATATTGACCATTGTGCATGACGGCATGCCCGTAGCCAGTGTCCTGAGCCTCTATCATCAACAGACGGTGATGCCATATTGGGGCGGCGGTACATGGGATGCGCGTCGGCTTCGGGCCAACGAACTGATGTATTATGCCTTGATGAACCATGCCCGGGAGAGGGGATGCCGGTCGTTCGACTTTGGCCGCTCCAAATATGGAACCGGTGCCTTTTCGTTCAAGAAGAACTGGGGATTTGAACCGCAACCTCTGAGCTATGCGACGCGCACGGCGGATGGCGAAGCGGCTCGCGATGTCAATCCGATGAGCCCGAAATATCGGGCGCAGGTGGCGCTGTGGCAGCGGTTGCCCTTGTCGATTGCAAACCGGGTCGGACCGATGATAGCCAAGGGCCTCGGCTGATGGGCGAAATATTGTTTCTGGCGCACCGTGTGCCCTGGCCACCGAACCGCGGCGACAAGATCCGCTCGCATCATTTCTTGCAGAAGCTGATGGGATGCGCGCCGGTTCACGTCGGTTGCTTTGCCGATGACGAGGCGGAACAGCAGGTCGGTTGGGAGCGCAAAATCGAGCTGGCGTCCTGCGAAATCGCGCTGCGGCATAAGCCGCAACGGCGGGCAGGGGTGGAAGCTCTGGTTTCCGGAAAGCCGGTGTCGCTGACGTCCTTCGAAAGCACTGCAATCGAGGCCTATGTCGCGGATATCGTCGCGACGCGACCAATAGACTGTATTTTCGTGTTTTCCAGCCAGATGGCCCAGTTCATCCCGCCGGAATTTGCTGGTCGTGTCGTGATGGATTTTGCCGATGTCGATAGCGCAAAATTCGAAAGCTATGCGGATGAGGGATCGGGGCCGATGGCCTGGATCCATCGCCGGGAAGGACGGCTGCTGCGCGCCTTCGAAAAGGCTGTTGCCGAACGGGCCAATCATAGCCTGTTTGTCAGTGATGCCGAGGCCTCGCTGTTTCGCATGCGTTCGGGATTGTCGGGTGACCGCGTCAAGGCCATAGGCAACGGGATTGATCTGGCATTCTACGGCTGCGCTGATGTCAAAACTGCAGATGGTGATCACGGAAAGCCGATGATCCTGTTCACCGGCCAGATGGACTATCAGCCCAATGTCCAGGCCGTGCAGAGCTTCTGCAATCAGGTCATGCCGGCCATATTGGAACGCTGTCCTGATGCCCGTTTCGCGATTGTCGGTCGGGCTCCGACGGAAAAGGTGCGGCAACTTGGTGGCAAGAATGGTACGTTCGTGACCGGCGCGGTCGATGATATTCGCAGCTGGATCGTTGCCGCCGACGTCGTCGTCGCGCCGCTGAGAATTGCAAGAGGCATCCAGAACAAGGTGCTGGAAGCGATGGCCATGGCCAAACCGGTGGTCGCATCGGGCTGCGCCGCCGAGGGCATCCATGCGATCAGCGGCGAGCATTTTCTGGTCGCCGGTTCGGTTGACGACGAGGCGCGCCTGGTGTGCGAATTGCTGGAAAACCCGGAGCGGGCCAGGCGGTTGGGCGAGCAGGCGAGAAAATTGATCCATTCGCACTATTCATGGGAAACGCAGCTCGCCGGACTGCCCGCCTTGTGCGGCTTTTCTGAGCATCCCCTGGCGGTGGCAGCGGCATGACCAGCGCGACCGCCGATCATGTCGCCAGCGGGCCGCAGCCGGTCGTGGCTGACTCGCTCTGGTCCAGACATTTGAAATGGCTGGCGATTGCCAGCCTGGCCATTCTCGCGATCTTCTGGCGCGACGGCACCGACATGGTCCGGACCTGGTGGACAATCTCGACCTACAATCATTGCCTGCTGATTGTAACGATCCTCTATTGGCTGGTGCAGCAACGGCAGGAGGAACTGGCAAAGCTCGTGCCGCGGCTTTGGCTGCCGGGACTGCTCTGGACCGCGCTTGCATCCTTGGGATGGTTGCTGGGAGAAGCCGCGGGAGTCGCCTTTGCGCGGCAGCTGGGGCTGCTGATGATGCTGCAGGGGGCGGTGCTGACGCTGCTCGGACCAATGGTTGCACGGGGGTTGATTTTTCCGCTCGGATTCAGCTTCTTCCTGGTGCCGTTCGGCGAGGAATTCGTGCCCTTTCTGCAAATGGTCACCGCCAAACTGTCGATGATCTTTCTCGGCTGGGCCAATATCCCGGCCTTTATCGACGGGATCTTCATTTCCACCCCGACCGGCTATTTTCGGGTGGCCGAAGCCTGTTCGGGGATCAAGTTCCTGATTGCCATGCTCGCCTATGGCGCGCTGGTCAGCAATATCTGCTTCCGAAGCTGGAACCGCCGGATCCTGTTCATGACCGCAGCGGTGATTGTCCCGGTGCTGGCCAACGGCATCCGTGCTTTTGGCACTATCTATGTGGCGCATCATACAACGATCGATTTTGCAGCCGGCTTTGATCATATTCTGTACGGCTGGTTCTTTTTCGCCTTTGTCCCGATTCTGGTCATGGCCATCGGCTGGCCGTTTTTTGATCGCAAGATCGATGAGCCGATGATCGATGGGGACGCTTTGCGCCGGACCCGGTCCGGACGGTTCCTCGCCCGAAAGCCACTAGGAGTCGTTGCAGCAATGGCGGCGATCATTCTGGTGCCGGTGCTCTGGACCTCGGTCCTGGCGAACCGTGAATCCCCGGTGCCCGATACAATCAGCCTGCCGGCAGTCGCCGGCTGGGAGAGAGTGGGATATCAACCCCTTTTCCCCTGGAGACCGCAATTTGATGGCGCTAGCCATGAGCTTCTCGGTCGCTATCGCAACCGGACGACCGGCGCACAGGTCGATCTGGCGATCGCGGTTTACGACCGCCAGGCAGAAGGGCGGGAGATGGTCGGCTATGGGCAGGGGGCGCTTGTCCCGGAATCGGGCTGGTCCCGCAACCGGACGCTGGATGCCCCCGAAGGCGCGGCGGCCGTCGAATTAATGGCGCCCGGACCGGTGGTGCGCGAAGTCGTCTCCTTTTACCGAATTGGTGGCAAGCTGACGGGCAGCGCCTCGGTGGTCAAGCTGGAGACGCTGAAGAACAATATCTTCGGCGGGCAGCAACAGGCGGTGGCGATCTTGATTTCGGCGGAGACCAATCGCGAGGAATCGCCGCAGATTTCGATCAATGCCTTTCTCGCAGATCTGGGTCCGGTCGACAATTTGGCTGACGCGATGGCGGGGCTGCGCTAGGGCGCATCTATGTGCGGAATTGCAGGTATTTTTCATTTGGAGACGGCCAAGCCGGTCGATCCCGATCGCCTGCGCAAGATGACCGACAGTCTGACCCATCGCGGGCCGGACGGATCCGGTATCTGGACCGCGCCCGGCGTGGGGCTGGGCCATCGGCGGCTTGCGGTCATCGATCTGGAAGGTGGCGCGCAGCCGATGTTGACGGCCGACGAGGCACAGGTCCTGAGCTTCAACGGCGAAATCTACAATTTCCGCCAAGTGCGCGCGCAGCTGGAAGCCATGGGCCATCGGTTCCAGACCAATAGCGACAGCGAAGTCATTCTTTTCGCCTGGCGGCAATGGGGCGTCGATTGTCTGCAGCACCTGGATGGCATGTTCGTGTTCGCTCTCCATGATCAACGCAGCCGGCAATTGTTTCTGGCCCGCGACCGGCTGGGGGTGAAACCGCTGTTTTATGCGCCGGTTTCTGACGGCAGCATATTGTTCGGTTCGGAACTGAAGGCGCTGCTCGCCAATCCTCTGTTGCGCCGGGAGCCCAATTTGCGGGCAGTGGATGACTATCTGGCCTTTGGCTATGTGCCGGACCAGACCTCGCTGCTCAAGGGCGTGAAGAAACTGTCGGCGGGCCATTATCTGCTCCTTGAGCGGGGCAAGCCTGAACCCGCACCCGTCCAATATTGGGATATGGACTTCAGCCAACGCCACAAGGCGTCGGCGAGCGCTCTGGAAGAAGAGCTGGTCGCCCTGCTGAAGCAGGCGGTCGGCTCGCGGATGGTCGCGGATGTACCGCTTGGTGCCTTTCTGTCCGGCGGGGTCGACAGCAGCGCCGTGGTCGCCCTGATGGCGGAGCAAAGCCGGCGGCCGGTCAAGACCTGTACGATCGGTTTTGACCAGCAATCACTCGACGAGACCGGCTATGCCCGGCAGGTGGCGGAACGGTTCCAGACCGACCATCGCAAGCGCATTGTGGCGGCGGATGATTTCGGCCTGATCGACACGCTCGCGGATCATTTTGACGAACACTTTGCCGATGCGTCGGCCTTGCCGACCTATCGGGTGTGCGAACTGGCGCGCGAGACCGTCACCGTGGCGCTGTCCGGAGACGGAGCGGATGAGGCGATGGCAGGCTATCGCCGCCATGTGTTTCACCATGCCGAGGAACGGGTAAGGGGGCTGCTGCCGCAATCCTTTCGCGGACCGGCCTTTGGCTGGCTGGGATCGATCTATCCCAAAGCTGACTGGGCACCGCGACCGTTCCGCGCCAAGTCCACCTTGCTGTCGCTCGCCCGCACCGGGGCAGAAGGCTATGCCGAGGCGGTGGGGGTGACCACGCCATCGGGACGCCAGCGCATCTATTCGGATCGCATGCTTACCGACCTGGGCGATTATCGTGCCGAACAGCGGATGATCGACCTGATGGAGAATGCACCGGCCCGCGACGGGCTGGATCAGGCGCAATATGCCGACATGAAAATGTGGCTGCCGGGCGATATACTGACCAAGATGGACCGCACCAGCATGGCGGTCGGGCTCGAGGCGCGGGAGCCGTTGCTCGACTACAAGCTGATGGAATTTGCGGCGAAGCTGCCGACCAATTTGCGGGTGCATCGGGGGCAGGGCAAATATCTCCTCAAGAAATCGATGGAACGCTATCTGCCCGATGACATTCTCTATCGGCCCAAAATGGGCTTTGTGACTCCGATCGCGCATTGGTTTCGTGGCCCGTTGGCCGACACTGCGCGGGACATCGCGAGCGGCGGCAATCTGGCGCGGACTGGCTGGTTTGACAGCAAGGCGATGCGCAAGGTCGCGGACGACCATATCGCCGGACGTTCCGACAACAGCCGCTTGCTATGGCAGCTGCTGATGCTGGACAAGTCGCTGAGCCGGCTGTTTGCTGTCTAGTATTCCTGCGCAGGCAGGAATCCATCTCCTGCCATTGCGTCTGAACGCGCTGGTCCGAGATGGGCCCCTGCATTCGCAGGGGCACGGCTAGTCCGGATAGATCGCCTCGACAAAATAGAGGCCATCGGGCGGGGCATTGAAGCCGAGGGCGTTGCGGTCTTTCGCCGCCAGCGCGTGCTTCAGGTCCACTTTCGTCCATTTCCCGGTGCCGACCAGTTTCAGGCAGCCGACAATCGAGCGCACCTGGTGATGGAGGAAGGAGCGGGCGGATACCTCGACCTCGATCTCCTCGCCGAAGCGGCTGACCGATATGCTGTCGAGTGTCTTGACCGGGCTTTGCGCCTGGCAATGGGCCGAGCGGAAGGTCGTGAAATCATGCTGGCCGGTCAGCGCCTGCGCGGCATTGTGCATCGCCTCGGCATCCAGCGTTGGTGCCACTTGCCAGCTGAGGCCGCGATCAAAGGTGAGCGGCGCCCGGCGATTGGTGATCTTGTAGAGATAGCGCCGTCCCTCGCAGGCGAAGCGGGCGTGCCATTCGTCGTCCACAATGTCGCATGCCAATACCGCAACCGGGTGCGGCCGCAGCCCGGCATTGATCCCTTCGCTGAGCCGGAACGGGGTCAGCTTTGTTTCGATATCAAAATGCGCCCGCATCGCCAGCGCATGGACGCCGGCGTCGGTCCGGCCTGCCGCAAAAACGCGCACATCCTGGCCAGTGATCTTGTGGATCGCCTGTTCCACCGCCTGCTGGACGCTGGGGCCATGATCCTGATGCTGCCAGCCCATGAACGGGCGGCCATCATATTCGAGGGTGAGGGCGAAGCGGGTCATGACAATATGGTGCCCTTCAGGATTTTGGTGCCGTTGAGGAAGGATTTGAGATTCATGGCGGGCTTGCCGGCTTTTTGAATGGTCACGGGCTGGATCGCTCCCGACCCGCAGCCGACCAGCAAATGGTCATCCAATATCCGGCCGGCAGATCCCTCGGCATCGCTGATTTCCGCCTCCAGAATCCGGTATCGGTCGCCCTGATATTCGAAAAAGGCGCCCGGTTGGGGATTGAAGGCCCGTATCTGCCGCTCGACCTGTTCGGCCGACTGGCTGAAGTCAATGCGGGCTTCCTGTTTCTCGATCTTGCTGGCGTATGTGGCCAGCGTGTCGTCCTGTGCTTCGGCGGGATGGTCCGAAGGGGCTGCCAGATATTGTACCATCAGGTTCGCGCCCGTCATGGCCAGCTCGTCGGTCAGTTCGCCGGCGGTTTTAGCGTCAATCGGTGTCGCTGCCTTGAGCAGCATCGGTCCGGTATCCAGCCCGGCCTCCATCTGCATGATGGTGATTCCGGTTTCCTCATCGCCCGCCAATATCGCGCGCTGCACCGGCGCCGCGCCGCGCCAGCGGGGCAGCAAGGAGCCATGGATGTTCAGACATCCGATTTTCGGCGCATCCAATATCGCCTGCGGCAGAATCAGGCCATAGGCGGCAACCACCGCCACATCGAGATCCAGTGCGGCAAAGGCCGCCTGTTCTTCTTGGCCTTTCAGCGAAACGGGCGTGCGCACTTCAATGCCCAGTTCTTCGGCTACGCGCTGCACGGGGGAGGGTGACAGTTTCTTGCCGCGTCCGGCGCGCCGTGGCGGCTGCGAGTAGACCGCGACAATCTCATGCCCGGCCTCGTGCAACGCCCGGAGCGCCGGAACGGCAAAATCGGGCGTTCCCATGAAGGCTATACGCAGAGATTTATGGCCGGGCGTCATAATATATCTTTCTCAGGGTCACACGGGTCACACCCCCCAAAGCGGAAAAAGATTTTCCGGAATCAGGGCGTCTCCCCTCAGCTGTTTCTGCTTTTCACATCAATCATTGGATCCGTCACCGACATGACCCGGACAATATCGATTCCGGTTCGTGTAGGACAGGCATTTTATGCTTGGCAGGCTTGTCCGGCTGCTCCTAATGACTAAGCCATGGCATCGCAAGAGATCGAAAATCTGGTTCAGGCCCTCGCCAAGCTTCCCGGCCTGGGTCCGCGTTCTGCGCGGCGAGCGGTGCTGTATCTGTTGAAGCGTCCGGAAACGGCGATGAAGCCGATCCTGGCGGCGATGGAACGCGTCGACCAAAATCTCGTGACCTGCACGATTTGCGGCAATGTCGATACCCGCGATCCCTGCCAGATCTGCAGCGATCCGCGCCGCGATGCGAAGGCGCTGTGCGTGGTCGAAGAGGTTTCCGATCTCTGGGCGCTCGACAGATCGCGGCTGTTTCCCGGCAAATTCCATGTGCTGGGCGGCAAATTGTCGGCGCTCGACGGCGTCCGTCCGGAGGATATCGGCATTGATAGCCTGATCCGGCGGGTCGAGGCCGGCGGCATCGACGAGGTGGTGCTGGCAATGAATGCGACGCTGGAGGGTCAGACGACCGCCCATTATATCGCCGAGCGTCTGGAAAATTATCCGATTAGACTGAGCCAGCTGTCCCACGGCATACCGGTGGGCGGCGAGCTGGACTATCTTGATGAAGGCACTCTGGCGCAGGCATTGCGCTCGCGCCGGCCGATAAATAGCGATTGACCCGTCTTTTTACCGAGGCGGCGTTCGATTCGGCCATAAATCTGCCGGAAGCTGCTCCAGATTACGGACCAATAAAATGCCGCCGGCTATGACGCTACGTCATCCTGCCCTTGCCATTTTTTCCTCTCGCCGGAGAATCGGTTCTCACGAAGATTCAAGGCAAACCGTCTGTCCGATTCTGGCCCAATAGGCTCTTCACAAGCTGACAAAAAAGCCACAGTTCGGCGGAAACTGGCGCTCGGGACTGTGATTGGGCTGTCAAATTTAATAGTCCGAACTATTATTGCCCGGACGAAAAAAAAGTTTTCAGGAGAGCAACACATGAAACTAGCGTTGAATCTGTCGGCCTGCGCATTCGCACTTGCGGCCCTCGCGACAGCCCCCGTTTACGCACAGAAACAATCAGATGCGACCGACCAGGTTGGAGCAAATGAAGAAGGCACCATCGATGACAATGTGATCGTGGTGACCGCACAGGGCCGGTCCCAGGCCCTGTCCGATGTTCCGATCGCCGTCTCGGCAATTGGTGCGGAACAATTGCAGCAGAGCGGCACCAGCGATATTCGTGAGCTGAACCAGCTTGCCCCCTCGCTGCTGGTCTCTTCCACCGGCAACGAAGCCAATGGTTCTGCCCGTATTCGCGGTATCGGAACGGTTGGCGACAATCCCGGCCTCGAAAGCTCCGTCGCCGTGTTCATCGACGGCGTCTATCGTTCGCGCAGCGGCAACGCGCTCAGCGAACTCGGCCCGATCGAACGGATCGAGGTTCTCCGTGGTCCGCAGGGTACCCTTGGCGGACGAAATTCCTCTGCCGGCATGATCAGCATCACCACCGCCGCGCCGGAATTCGTATTCTCCGGCCATGCTGCCATTACCTATGGCAATTATGACCAGCTTCGTATCGAAGGCGGCGTCAACGGCCCGCTCAGCGATACCATCGCGGCGCGGATCGACGGTGTTTATCTGAAACGCGACGGTTTCTATACCGATGTGGTGAATGGCACCGACGTGAACAACAAGGACCGTTTCCTGGTGCGTGGCCAGCTCTTGTTCGAGCCCAATGACACGCTGACCGTCCGCGTGATTGGTGACTATTCGAAGAAAGACGAATCCTGCTGTGCAGCAACCTTCGTCCAGCCTTCCTTTGCGCAACAGGCACGGATAAGCCCGGGGCTTGATCCGTTCACGCTTCCGCTGCCCGGTTCTCCGGCCCTGACCGATCCCGCCAACCCGATCATTCCGGTATTGCTGGCTTTGGGTCAAAACGCGAATGCGCTCAACCAGAGCACGTTCAACCGGGATATCTATGTGACTCCCGGTCGTTCCTACGCCGGCGAGACCGAGGATTTCGGCGGTTCGATCGAGGTCAATGCCGAACTGGGTGCTGTGAATCTGACGTCGATCACCGGATATCGGGAATATTCCAACTTCCAGGCTTCCGATACCGATTACACGCAGGTCGACATTCTCTATCGCGCACCGAATGAAAATGCCGGTGCCCGCGAGTTCAAGACCTTCACCCAGGAATTGCGCCTGCAGGGTTCGGCCTTCGACGACAAGCTGGACTGGCTGATCGGTGGTTTCTATGCCAATGAAAAGCTCGAGACCCGGGACAATATCCGCTTCGGTTCGCAATATGGTGCGTTCGCGCCGTGCCGGATCGTCAATGCCGTCAACCCGGCGCTCGCGTCGCCGACCAGCACAGGATGTCTGAGCGCTGGCGGTCGGGCAGTGTTGCAGGCCGCCAATGGCGGAGCCGGTGCTTTCGGTGCGGCGACCCCGCTGATCTTTGCCGGCCTCGACAATCTGGCCACGATCAATGACAAGGCCACGGTTGTTGACCAATATAACCAGACCAGCGAAAATTTCGCCTTTTTCACTCACAATATTTTCCACATCACGGACAAGCTCGATCTGACCCTGGGTCTTCGTTATACCAATGAAACCAAGGATTTCCGGGCGGCGTTCAGCAATGACAATACGATGTGTCCGATACAGCGGGCATTGTTCACGCCGTTGCTCGGCGGACCGCTTGCCGGATTGGCAGGCGGCCTGATCGGCCTGTCCTGCCAGGGCAATTCCACCGCCGAACTGGACGGGGTCACCTTGAGCGACAGCCGGAGCGAGAGCGAATTTACCGGTACCGCCATCCTGTCCTACAAGCCAACCGACGATCTGCTGCTCTATGGCAGCTACTCGCGCGGCTACAAGGCGGGCGGCTTCAACCTGGACCGGTCTGCACTGACCAGCTCCACGCTGGCCAATCCGGCCGTGACCGGCGATACTGCCAATCTCCAGTTTGACCAGGAGACGGTGGACGCCTTTGAAATCGGCGGAAAATATTCCACCCGGGAATTTTCGCTCAGCGTTGCCGCCTTCCGTCAGCAGTTTGACAATTTCCAGTTGAACACGTTCAACGGGTCGGTCTTCCTGGTCCAGAATATCAACGCCTGTAGCGATGATCTGATGGGCGCGGATCGCGACACCAGCGGCGCGACCGGCAACTGTGCTCCGGACAATGTCAAATATGGTGTTGTCGCACAGGGTGTCGAAGTGGAAGCGTCGATCAATCCGGTCAATTATGTCAATGTCACCATGGGCCTGACCTATACCGACACCAGCTACGAGAATGATCTGGTTGGCCGGGATACCGGTGCTGCACTGGATCCGGCTTTGCGTCTGCTCCCGGGCGACAATCTGTCCAACGCTCCAGAAATCACTGCGACCGCGTCGCTGTCCTATACCCCGCCAATCGGGAATAGCGGACTGACCGGCCTGTTCTATGTGAACGCGCGGACCACCAGCGATTATAACACCGGTTCGGACTTGCTCTACGGTAAGGAACAGGACGGATTCACGCTGGTCAATGCGCGCATCGGCGTCCGTGGTCCGGACGATGCATGGTCGATCGAAGGCTGGGCGCAAAACCTGTTCAACGTTGATTATTCGCAGGTTGCGTTCAACACGCCCTTCGTCGCATCGCAGCAGACCTATTCGGCGTTCCTGGCAGAGCCAAGAACCTATGGCATCACGGTGCGTGGCCGCTTCTAGAGCCAGCCACAGGCACTGATTACCACAAGGCGTGCGGTTCGAAAGGATCGCACGCCTTTTCCTTTGCCCGGATATCGGTCCGTCCAGCTTGACGAATCCCGGCGGAATCCCTAAATTTGCGCCATGGCTATTTTACCGATCTTAGAGGTGCCTGATCCGCGCCTGAAAATTGTTTCCGAACCCGTGACGGTGTTTGACGACGAACTGAAAACACTGGTCGAGGACATGTTCGAAACCATGTACGACGCGCCGGGCATCGGCCTGGCCGCGATCCAGATCGGCGTGCCCAAAAGGGTACTGGTGATCGACCTGCAGGAACCGGCGCCGCACGAGCATGAGCATGGCGAGCATTGCGACCATGACCATGGCGTGATCAACGATCCGCGCGTGTTCATCAACCCCGAGATACTGGACCCGTCCGAGGACCTGAATATCTACAGCGAAGGCTGCCTGTCGGTCCCCGACCAATATGCCGAGGTCGAGCGTCCCGCCGCGATCACCGCACGCTGGCAGGATCTGGACGGCAAGCAATATGAAGAGCAGATCGAAGGTCTGCTCGCGACCTGCCTGCAGCACGAGATGGACCATCTCGAGGGCATATTGTTCATCGATCATCTGTCGCGGCTGAAGCGGCAGATGGTGCTGAAGAAGCTGGCCAAGTTGCGCAAGGAACACGGGATCGCGGCTTAAGGCATGCTGGTTTCTCTCTAGGAGAGGCCCAGAGCGTTTCTATCAGGATCGCCACCGGCTGAACCATTCTTGGTCGCTGACCCCACCGATGCCGACTCATCGCCATCACGCCTTGTTTTCCTTCTCCCGTGAGGGAGAAGGATACATAGCCTTATGACCCCGGACTTGTCCGGGGGAATTAGGCGGCGTTGGATGAGGGTGTTCTTCACTACGGACTTGCAGAACACCCTCATCCAGCTGCGACTAGGCAGCAAGCTGCCAAGTCTTTGCATCCTTCTCCCTCACGGGAGAAGGGGGACCCATTACAACTATTGCCTATTCCCAGAAACGCCTCTAGGTTCCCTTTTCGTTCTTATGGGAAAGTGAAAAGTCTTGGATCCCGTCATTGCCATCATCGCCATCGTTATCGCTCTTCTGGGCGGTCTGGCGCTGGGCTGGGTTGTCGGCAGCAAGCCGGCCAAGGATGCCGCCCAGGCAGCAAAAGAGGCGGCCCAGGCGACCGATGCCCTGCGGATCACGCTCGACGGCGTGCGCGATGAGCGGGATGCGGCGAAGACTGCGCTGGCGGCGCTGCAGGCGGATGCGCGCAACCACGAAAAGCAGATGCAGCAACTGATCGAGGCGAAAGAGGCGCTGTCGGCGCAATTTTCCGAGATCGGCGCCAAAATGCTGGAGACCGCACAACGCCAGTTTCTCGAGCGGGCCGACCAGCGCTTTGACCAGGCCAATGAAAAGGGCGGCGAGAAGATCGCCAAATTGCTGCAGCCGGTGCACGAGCGGCTTGCGACCTACGAAGCCTCGATCAACAAGATCGAGAAGGAGCGGACCGAATCCTATGCCGGTATCACCGCCACGATCGAACAGGTCCGGCAGGGACAGGACAGGGTGCAGCAGGAAGCGGCGCGGCTGGTCAACTCGCTGCGCAACGCGCCGAAATCGCGCGGGCGCTGGGGCGAGCAGCAGCTCAAGAATGTGCTGGAAACCTGCGGCCTGTCCGAACATACCGATTTTGTCACCGAGCAGAGCATCGACACTGACGAGGGGCGCCTGCGGCCCGATGCGGTGATCAACGTGCCCGGCGGCCGCAAGCTGGTGATCGATGCCAAGGTGTCGCTCAACGACTATCAGGATGCATTCGAGGCCGATGACGAGGCAGCGCGCAGCTTTGCCATGGCGCGCCACTGCAATTCGATGAAGGCGCATATCGATGGTCTTTCGAAGAAGGCCTATTGGGACCAGTTCGAGGACGCGCCGGATTATGTGATCATGTTCGTGCCCGGCGAGCATTTCCTGGCGGCTGCGCTGGAGCATGAATCGACGCTTTGGGACCATGCGTTCGAGAAGAAGGTGCTGCTGGCGACGCCGACCAATCTGGTGGCGATCGCACGGACGGTGGCCGGTGTCTGGCGGCAGGAGAAAATGGCCGCGGAAGCCAAGCAGATCGGGCAGCTGGGCAAGGAAATGTATGACCGGCTGGCGGTTGCCGGAGAACATCTCAAGCGGATGGGTTCGGGCCTTGGCAGCGCGGTCGGCAATTACAACAAGTTCGTTGGCAGCTTCGAGCGCAACGTGATGGCTACGGGCCGCAAGTTCGCCGAATTGCAGATCGAGACCGGCAAGAAGGAACTTGAGCCGGTGCCGGAAATCGAGGCTTTGCCGCGCTATAGCGACTCGGTCACCGACAAGCTGATCGAGGATGACCGCGAGATCAGCGACGAGGCAGCGGAATAGACTCTAGGGCGGGCCGTCCGGTCCTTCGGTCATGGTGCCGCCGCAGCCATTCAATGTGCCGACTTCGCTCGCTTCGACCTTGACCGTGTCGGCGTAGCTGCGATCGCTCATGCCGTCGCTGCATTGTTCGTCGCTGGTGATATAGATGTTGATATTGTCGGTGTCCGAAAAGCCCCGGACCTCCCAGCCGCTGTCCGTTTTCTTCATCCGCTCCACCGGCAGTTTGAAATCCTTGCCGTTTTGCGACGAGAAGGCGATCGCGTCATCCTTGATCTCGATGGCCCAGCCCGGCTCGGTGCCGAGGGCCGAATAGTCGCCCAGTTTTTCCTCGGCGACCGGCTTTTCTGCCGGTGCTCCACAGGCACTGAGCGCCATTGCGGCAAGCGATGACAATGCGATTGTTTTTTTCATGATTTTCCCCTCCAGACGCAGGCTAACATGGGAGGGCAGGAACGCCAAATTATCTCTGGCGGCTCTGGTTCAGCACCTCATAGGCCATGACCGATGCCGCCACGGCGGCGTTGAGACTGTCGGCCTTGCCCATCATCGGCATTTTGACCAGCAGGTCGCAATCGGCTTCATATGCTTCCGGCAGTCCCTGCGCCTCATTGCCGATCAGTAGGAATGTCGGCGGCTCGTAGCGCACCGACTGATAATCCTTTTCGGTGTTGAGGCTGGTACCGACCAGTTCACCCGGACCGCTACGGAGCCAGGCGAGAAATTCCGGCCAGCGCGCCTGGCTGATCCGCTGGGTGAAGATCGCGCCCATGCTGGCGCGCACCGCCTCGACCGAAAAGGGATCGACACAGTCGTCGATCAGGATCAGCCCGCCCGCGCCGACGGCATCGCCGGTGCGCAAGATCGTGCCGAGATTGCCGGGGTCGCGGATCGCCTGCGCCACCAGCCAGATATTGGCCTCCGACCGATCCAGTTCTGCCAGCGGGACAGGATGGTCGGCGTAGATGCCGATGATCGATTGCGGGTTGGACTTGCCGGACAGCTTGGCGATGATCGCTTCGCTGGTTTCGATGACATCGCCGCCCGCGGCAAGCGTCGCCGCCTCGATTTTCCGGGCCAGCGGATGCAGCTCCGTATCTTCCACGACCACCAATATTCTGGGGGTTCTGCCGCTGTCCAGCGCCTCGGTCAGTATCCGCAGGCCCTCGGCAAGAAACAGCCCTTCGCGCTTGCGATGCTTTTTCTCGCGCAGGCTTCGCAGCCGCTTGATCGTCGGGTTGGAAAAGCCGGTAATCTGGTGGCGCATGGGCTCAGTCTTCGCCGAATCCGTCGACGACCAGCCCGGTCATTTTTTCCAGTGCGCTCTCAGCCTGGTCGCCGGATACGATGATCTCGATATTGTCGCCCTTGGCGGCGCCCAGCATCATCAGGCCCATGATCGACGTGCCCGTCACCTCGGTGCCGTCCTTTGCCACCCGGACATCCACGCCGTCGGGCAATTTGCTGACATAGGTCACGAATTTCGCGCTCGCTCTGGCATGCAATCCCCGGCTGTTGGTGATCGTGACGATTTTGCGAAATTCGCTCATGCGTCGCTGCCCAGGATTTCCGATGCAACGCTGATATATTTCAGCCCGGCCTCCTTCGCCGCAGCGATGGCGGACACGATATCCATCGACTTGCGGGCACCGTCGAGGCGGATCAGCATCGGCAGATTGACCCCGGCAATGACCTCGACCTTGCCTTTTTCCATCAGCGAAATGGCCAGATTGGAGGGCGTGCCACCAAACAGGTCGGTCAGGATGATGACGCCGTCGCCCGAATCCACCTTGGCGATGCAATCCGCGATTTCCTGGCGGCGCTCCTCCATATCGTCACGCGCGCCGATACCGATCGCGGCAATCGCCTTTTGCGGGCCGACAACATGCTCCATGGCAATGACAAACTCGGTTGCCAGATGCCCGTGTGTCACGAGAACCAATCCAATCATCCCGATTAAATTCCCCTGTCCCCGTTTAATTTCTGCATAGATTCCAGCGCTTCCATCGGCCTAGAAGCCAGATTGCGATGCAGGACATTGGGCGAAAAGCCGGCGGCACGCAAGTCTTTGCTCAGACGTTCGGCAACATGGACTGATCTGTGCCGTCCGCCGGTGCAACCGATACCGACATTCACATAGGCCTTGCCGGCGTCCTGATACCGGGGCAGCAGGAATTTGAGCATGTCGAGAATCTTTTCAACCGCTTCGGCATAGGCCGGATCCTTGCTGATATAGTCTGCCACGTCCGAATCGAGCCCGGTCATCAGCTTGAGTTTCGGTTCCCAGAACGGGTTGGCCAGAAAGCGGACGTCGAACAACAGGTCGATATTGTTGGGGATACCGCGGGAAAAGCCGAAGCTGGTGAGGGTGAGCGTTGTCACCGCATCCTTGTTGAGCGTAAATTGCTGCCGGATCTGGCGCTGCAGGTCGTTGGTGGTCAGGTCGGTGGTATCGATCACATGGTCGGCCCAGCGGCGGAACGGAGCGAGCAAGGTCCGTTCCAGCGCAATACCCTGTTTTGCCGGTCTATCCAGGGCAAGGGGATGGCGGCGCCGGGTCTCGCCATAGCGCCGTTCCAGTTCGCCGCCGGCGCAATCCAGGAAGAGCGTGGAGATCAGATAATCCTGCTTCTTTTGCAGACGCTTCACCCGCTTGATCAGCTTGTCAGGTTCAAATCCCCGGGTCCGGCTGTCGAAACCGAGCGCCAGGGGTGGATCGCCGTCGCTCCGGGACGTCGACGGCGGCGTGTCCAGCAGGCGCTCGATCAGCCGGAACGGAAAATTGTCGACGGTCTCCCAGCCGATATCTTCCAGGGTTTTCAACGCGGTTGATTTGCCGGCGCCGGACAGGCCGGTGACCAGCAGGACCGGTTTGGCCGTTTTTCCGCTCATGATTCCACGGCGCCCCGCCTCTTGCGTTGCAAGGCCCATTCTGCCTTGATTGCTGCGCTCGATTCCATGGCGTCCAGTGTACAGGATGGTACCTGTATTCCCAGCAAAATCATGACCTGCCGGTCGAGCGGAAAACGGTCGGGATTTTCTTTCAGGTCGACGATCAATTCGAGCTCTATTCCGGACAGATAGTCGCATTCGCATATGCCCAGTGCGCGTACTTCCAGTTTGCCGGCAAGGCCGGTGGGCGGGCTGAGCAGAAGCTGCCCGTTTTTGCGCCTGATCTCGACCTGGTCGTCGCTGATCAGGGTTGCCCCCCGGTCGATCAGACGCAGTGCCAGATCGGACTTTCCCGATCCCGATGTTCCGCGGATCAGGAGGCCCGCACCCGCGATGGCGACCGCGGTGGCGTGCATGATCATCCGATCGGCGTCATCGGCGGTGGTCATGATTCCGGGGCCTTGGGCAGGCGAATCTCAAAACAGGCTCCCGATTGCCCGCCGGGCCGGTCGAGAATCCGGATCGTACCCTGATGGCCCTCGACGATCGTCTTGGCGATCGCCAGCCCCAACCCGCTATGCTTGCCGAACGCTTCGCCATCGGGCCGGTCAGAGTGGAAACGCTGGAATACCTGCTCACGCTGTTCGTCGGGGACGCCTGGCCCCTGGTCGGCGACATGGATGACAATCTCGTCGCCGTCCGGCGTTGCCAGTATCTCCACCAGACCGCCATCGGGCGAAAAGGAAACGGCATTGTCGAGCAGATTGCTGAACACGCGTTCGAGACGGCCGCCGTCTCCCATCACCTTGGCCACGTCCTTTGCGGGACGCGCGAAGGCGATATGCACGCCGAGATTGGATGCCCGCTGTTCGCGAGCCGCCAGCAACTGTTCCAGCATCTGGCCGATATCAATGGGTTCGAACTTGGCCCGGGCCAGCTCGGCATCGACTCGCGAGGCGTCGGAAATATCGTTGATCAGGCGGTCAATTCGCCGCACGTCGTCATTGGCAACATCCAGCAACTGTTTCTGCAAGTCCGGATCATCGACCCGTTCGAGTCCTTCCAGCGCCGACCGCAGCGAGGCGAGGGGGTTCTTGATCTCGTGGCTGACGTCGGCGGCAAATGCTTCCGTGGCGTTGATCCGGTCGCTCAGCGCCGCGCTCATGTCGGACAGCGCGCGGCTCAATTGGCCGATTTCATCGCGCCGGCGCGGCATTCGGGGAATCGCGATCTCGTCCGATCGGCCCATGCGGACGCGCAGGGCCGCGCGGGCGAGTTTGCGGATCGGTCGGACGATGGTGCGGGCCAGGAAAAGCGAGAGCAGGATCGAAACCGCTGCGGCAACCAATATCACGATCAGCACGCTGGATCGTTCGGCCCTGACGATCCGCGTTATATCGCGCGCGTTGGCGGTCAGCAAAATTGAGCCGGCACCATCGGGAAGCGATTTTCCGGCCGCGATCACGGGCGTGCGGTCCGGTGCAAAGCTGACCGAGCTGACCGCCTGCGATGCTGTTCCGGCGGCGACAAGCTCGGGCCAGGCGCTGGCGACGTCCTTGGCCGGTTCGCTGAAATTCGGGATGGGGGCGCTGAACACAACGCTCTCGATGGTTCGGTCGAGCAGCCGCGCCGCATCCTTGCGCAGCGGTTCTGTTTCCGGATCGACAAATTGGTAGGTCGGCCTTGCCAGTGCAAAACTGTCGATGATTTTCGTGCCGTCCGGAGCGTAGAGCCGGAGCCGGGCGCCGAGATGACTGGAAAATTGGCGGATCAGCGCATTTCTATGCTGTGCATCCCCGACCGACAATGCATCCGCGATGATCGTCAGCTGCACGCGCGCCTGCGCCAAACGCTCTTCGGTCAGCCGATCACGATAATTGTTGAGGTAGAACAGGCCGCCGGCCAGCAGCGCAATGGCCAGGACATTGACGACCAAGATACGGGTTGTCAGCGACAGCCGGGCCGACCATCGCAGCGACAGTCCGCTTTCCTCATGCTGCTCGTCCTTATTCCGTGTAGCGATAACCGGCTCCATATAGCGTATCTATTGCATCAAATTCGGGATCTACTTCACGAAATTTGCGTCGCAACCGCTTGATATGACTGTCGATCGTTCGGTCGTCGACATAGACATCATCATGATAGGCGGCGTCCATCAGCTGGTTGCGGCTCTTCACCACGCCGGGCCGGTGGGCGAGCGTCTCGAGAATCATGAATTCCGTGACCGTCAGGGTCACATTCTGCCCCTTCCACCGGACCAGATGGCGCGCCGGATCCATTTCCAGATCGCCGCGAACCAGCGGTTCCGTGGCTTCGTCCTCCTGGCCCTCGTCGATCGACTTTATGAATTCCGTGCGCCGCAATATCGACCGCACGCGAGCGATCAGCAGCCGCTGCGAGAAGGGCTTCTTGATATAATCATCGGCGCCCATCGCCAGACCGAGGGCCTCGTCGAGCTCCTCATCCTTCGATGTCAGGAAGATGACGGGCACGTTAGATTTCTCCCGCACGCGCCTGAGCAGTTCGAGCCCGTCCATTTTCGGCATCTTGATGTCGAACACCGCAAGGTCCGGCGGATTTTCCAGAATGGCATGCAGCGCCGCTTCGCTGTCCGAATAGACGCGCGTGATAAAGCCCTCGGCTTGCAAAGCGATTGACACGGAGGTCAATATATTGCGGTCGTCATCGACAAGAGCAATATTGGCTGCCATTTATTTGCGTTCCTTTGCCGCTTGCGCTGGATGTGACCTAGTGGATGGGATAATATGTTACAAGAGAACTTGTCGGCAGGAATTTCGAAATCGCGAGTCGCGTTCTGGCCGGGAAATCTACATTTTTGCCGGGCCGTGGGGAAGAAATTTGACCGACTCGGCAGTGTCCAGTAAGCGCCTTTTCAAATTCGCCAGTTCGGCGTGACCTCAACCTGTTTCAAGCCATAGGGGATTATCCGTGCCAAAAGTTTCGTCTGTCTCGTTAAATGATCAAGGTTTCACCAATGCGGCCGAGCAGCACTGGAACCTTGGTGCTCCTGCATTGGTCGAAGCGTCCGTTTCCCGCGGCGAAGGACAATTGGCCAAAGATGGTCCGCTGGTTGTCGAAACCGGCAAGCACACCGGCCGTTCTGCCAATGACAAATTCATCGTGCGCGATGCCGAGACCGAGAACAGCGTCTGGTGGGGCAAGACCAATGTCGGCATGACGCCGGAACATTTCGCTGCGCTGAAGGAAGATTTTCTTTCAACTCTGGCCGAGAAAGACACGTTGTTCGTGCAGGATCTTTTCGGTGGTTCGCAGCCGGAACATCGGGTCAATGTGCGCATCATCAATGAACTCGCCTGGCACAATCTCTTCATCCGCACGATGCTGGTCCGGCCCAATGCCGACGAGCTGGCAGCCTTTGTTCCCGAATATACGATCATCGATCTGCCCAGCTTCAAGGCCGATCCCGCGCGCCACGGCACGCGCAGCGAAACCGTTATCGCGGTCAATCTGACCGAGAAGCTGATCCTGATCGGCGGCACCGCCTATGCCGGCGAAATGAAGAAATCCGTCTTTGGCCTGCTCAACTATCTGCTGCCGCTCGATTCGGTGATGCCGATGCATTGTTCGGCCAATATCGGTCCGGAAGGCGACACCGCCATTTTCTTCGGCCTGTCGGGAACCGGCAAGACCACCCTGTCGGCCGATGCCAGCCGGGTGCTGATCGGCGATGACGAGCATGGCTGGTCCGACACCGCCGTATTCAATTTCGAGGGCGGCTGCTACGCCAAGATGATCCGGCTTTCCGAAGAAGCGGAGCCGGAAATCTACGCGACCACGCGCCGGTTCGGAACCGTGCTGGAAAATGTCGTGATGGACCCGCACAGCCGGGAACTGGATCTGGATGACAACAGCAAGGCGGAAAATACCCGTGGTGCCTATCCGATCGAATTCATTCCCAATGCCTCTGAAGAAAATATGGGGCCGGTGCCGAAGAATATCATCATGCTGACCGCCGACGCGTTCGGCGTGCTGCCTCCGATCTCGCGCCTGACACCCGAACAGGCCATGTATCATTTCCTGTCCGGCTATACCGCCAAGGTTGCCGGCACGGAAATCGGCGTGACCGAACCGGAAGCGACCTTCTCGACCTGTTTCGGTGCACCGTTCATGCCCCGTCACCCGTCCATCTACGGCAATCTGCTGAAGGAGCGGATCGCCAAGGGTGGCGTGCGCTGCTGGCTCGTCAACACCGGCTGGACCGGCGGCAAATATGGCGAAGGCAACCGGATGCCGATCAAGGCGACCCGCGCCTTGCTGAACGCGGCGCTGGATGGCAGCCTGAACGACGGCGAATTCCGGATCGACGAGAATTTCGGCTTTGAAGTGCCGGTGTCTGTATCCGGCGTGGACAGCGCGATCCTCGATCCCCGCGGGACCTGGTCCGATCCGAGCGCCTATGACGAAACCGCGCAAAAGCTGGTCAAATTGTTCATCAACAATTTCGAACAATTTGCCGAGCATGTCGACCAGAATGTCCGGGAGGCGGCGCCGACTGCGGCCTAGCGGGCGGTCGCCATTTCAGCAAGGGCGGGCTGACACAGGGCCGGCAACGGACCGCCGGCCAGATAGTGATGCACCGATTCGCCGAAACCGGCGAATGATGCCACTTTCCCGGACGGGGGCCAGGCTGCCGCTTTGGCGTCCAGGCTTTCGCCGATCCACAGGCCGAGCAGAAGCAGCCGCCCGATGATCTCGGGCAGGTGCCGGGCGCTGGTCAGATTGTCTCCCGGCGCCACGCCGATGGTATGATCTGCGGACGAGAGCTGGGCGCCAGACAGCAGATCGTCTTGCAGCGCCGGATTTTGCTGACGCATTTCCGTCGCCGTCAGGCGAGAGAGCAGGAAGGGCATGGCGTCGACAAGGACTTCAGCCAGCTCGAGGTTTTCGAATTTGGCGTGGTTGACGAAAATCCGGTCTCGGGCCGCCGGGCACCATGGCAGTTGCTTCAGGTCGACACCGTCCTGCACCGGTGCGATGACAAAGAGGGGCGGTTCGGGATACACGAAATTCGTTCCGGTGCTGGCCAATCCTGATCGATATTCTATCAAGAGCGCGAATGCCGGGCAAACCGTGTCACCGGCCATGGCCGGAAATGGCATGTGCGATGATTGCGGAAAATCGACGAAACATTTGATTGTCAGCCTGCTGTCGCATCGATAACGAGGATGCCATGTCGAACCTGATCTTATCCGTGCTGATGCTGGCGGGCGCCGCGCTGCTGGCTGGCGGCGTCTATGTGCTGCGCAAGGGCATCAACCGAAAGCAGGGCTGGCTGATGCTGGTGGCCGCAGCGGTCATGTTCGCCAATGTCGGAATCTGGACGATTCCGACCCCGGACAGCAATAAGCCTGTATCGCCGCAGTCCGGCGACTGAGCCTATTTGATCGGTGAATCCGGCGCGAGCCGCATGTCGAGATAATTGTCGATCGAACCCATCAGCAATTCCATTTCATTTTCATAGAAATGATTGGCTCGGGGAATCTCGTCATGATGGATGGTGATGTGCTTCTGGGTGCGCAGCTTGTCGACCAGTTTCTGGACCGCGCTGGGGGTCACGACTTCGTCGTTGACGCCTTGGACGATGATGCCCGAGGACGGGCAGGGTGCCAGGAAATTGAAATCATACATATTTGCCGGCGGCGATACCGAGATGAAGCCGCGGATTTCCGGACGGCGCATCAGCAGTTGCATGCCGATCCAGGCGCCAAAGCTGTAGCCGGCGATCCAGGTGGTCTGGGCTTCGGGATGGAAGCTCTGCACCCAGTCGAGCGCCGCCGCCGCGTCGGACAATTCGCCGATACCATTGTCGAATACGCCCTGCGAGCGACCGACGCCGCGGAAATTGAACCGGAGCGTTGCGAAACCGCGCTTCACGAATGTCTTGTAGATCGCCTGCGTGATCCGGTCGTTCATCGTGCCGCCCGCCTGCGGGTGGGGATGCAGCACCATCGCTACCGGTGCGCGGTCACGGGGTCCTGGGCTGAACCGACCTTCGAGGCGGCCTTCGGGTCCGGTAAAAATTACATCTGGCATGGATTTTCAATTCTTCGGTCAAAATTAGATTTTCCAGCGCACGAGAATATAGAATAGCTTTTGCGCTGGATGCAGCGCCTATATAGGGAGAGTGAACAAATCCGCAACTCAATCCCGCAAGCCAGAGAGTTTTTGCCCCTATCGTGACCGATCCAAAACGCATCTATCTCGACCATGCTGCCACCGCGCCGATGCTGGATGCCGCCAAGAAAGCCTGCGTGGAGGGTTTCGAACATTGGGCCAACCCGTCCTCGCCGCACGCCGATGGCCGGGCGGCGCAAGCGATGCTGGAAAATGCCCGGCGGCGGTTCAGGGATGCGCTGGGCTGGACGGGCGAGGTGATCTTCACCAGCGGGGCGAGCGAGGCGATCCGGATCGCGCTGACCAAGTCGAAGCCGGCAATACAATATATCTCACCGGTCGAGCATGACGTGGTGCCGAGATTCGCCCGCGCAGCCCGATCGATTCCAGTCGACAGCAAAGGCATGGTGGTTCCGACGAACCTGAACCATCTGCTGAAGGGCGCAGAGGAACCGGCGCTGGTCGCGATCCAGTCGGTCAACAATGAGACCGGCGTCATCCAGGATCTGGCTTCGCTGGCGAAAGTGGTGCGTGACCGGGGCTGCCATCTGATGGCCGATTGCTCCCAGTCGGTCGGAAAAATGCCCTTGCCGGATGCCGACCTGATCATCGTCGCTGGGCATAAATTTGGCGGACCTCCCGGGGTTGGCGCTCTGCTCGTCAAGGATCTGCGGCTGCTGCAGGCCGATGGCGGGCAGGAGCAGGGCTATCGCTCCGGCACCCAGAATCTGCCCTATATCATGGGCATGACCGCGGCGCTGGAAGCCCCTGCCAACTGGGCGGGACGCGCGGCCGAGCTGCGCCTGCATCTGGACGATGCGATCCGCAAGGAAGGTGGCGCGGTGATCGCGGAAACGGCGCCGCGCATCGCCACCATCGCCAGCTACCATATGCCCGGTGTTGCCGCCAATACGCAGCTGATCAAGTTCGACATGGCCGGATTCTCGGTATCGGCCGGCAGCGCCTGTTCCTCGGGCACGCTGAAGACCAGCCATGTGCTGGAAGCCATGGGCACCGATCCGCAGGTGGCGCGCGAGGTGATCCGGGTGAGCATCGGGCGCGACACCAGCCGGGCGCATATCTATGCGTTCCTCGACAAGTGGAAGTCGATTTTTGCTGAAGCCAGGCGCGCCTGAGGCCAGAGATATGACACCCATCTATCTCGACAATCAGGCGACCACGCCGCTGGCACCCGAGGTTTTCGATGCTATGCTGCCGTGGCTGAAGGACAATTTCGGCAATCCGCACAGTCCCCATGTCCTGGGTCGACAGGCTGCGGCGGCGGTCGAAGTGGCACGCGAAGAGATTGCTGCCCTCCTGCCGAAAAATGGACGGGTGATTTTTACCGGCAGTGCGACCGAAGCGCTCAATCTGGCCTTTGGCGCGGTTCGAACGCGGCCAGGGCGCGACCATATCGCGGTTATCGATACCGAACATGCTGCGGTGCGGGACACCGCGCTCTGGTATCGGACGCAGGGATTTGAGACGAAACTGCTTCCGGTTGATCCGCAGGGTCTGGCCGTTCTGGAAGAACTGGAAGCATGTCTGGGCTCGAAGACGGCGCTGGTCGGCGCGATGCTGGTCAATAACGAGATTGGCGTGATCCAGCCGGTCGCACAGATTGCGGCAATGGCGCACCGGGCCGGCGCTCTGATGCTCTGCGACGCGGTGCAGGGCTTTGGCCGGATCGATCTCCCGTCTCAAGCGGATTTGATCGCGCTGTCCGGGCACAAGATTTACGGTCCCAAGGGAATCGGCGCGCTGTGGGTGCGCGACGGTATTGATCTGCCGCCGCTGATCCATGGCGGTGGCCAGGAGCAGGGGGTGCGGTCGGGTACGCTTTCGCCGGCGCTCTGCGTGGGACTGGGCACGGCTGCCAAAATTTGTGCGGAGCGAAGGCAGGCGGACATGGCGCATATCGAAGGGCTGGCGGACAAGGCTCGCAGCCTGTTCGGCGACTGGACGGTGAACGGATCGCTGAAGCAGCGCTATGCCGGCAATCTCAATATGCGCCGCGACGGGCTGGATGTCGCGCGGCTGATGTCGGATGTGCGCGGCGTGGCATTTTCTGCCGGATCGGCCTGCGCCAGCGGTTCGGGGCGGCCAAGCCATGTGCTGGCAGCGCTCGGGCTGCAGCCGGCACAGATCAAGTCTTCCATTCGTCTGGGCTTCGGACGCTATAACAGTCTCGACGAGGTGGAGCAGGCCGCACATCTGATCAATCAAGCAGTGGAGAAACAATTGTCATGAGCAAGATCACGGTCCATTTTGTCAGTTCCGACGGCGAGCAAACCGTTTCTGCCGAAGCTGCGGAAGGCGACAATCTCCTGACCGTTGCACAGATCCATGACCAGCCTCTGGAAGGCACGTGCGAAGGCCAGATGGCCTGTTCGACCTGTCATGTGATCGTCGAGGCGGCGGATTTCGAAAAATTGCCGGCTGCGTCCGAAATGGAGGAGGACATGCTTGATCTGGCGGCAGGCGCGCGCCGGACCAGCCGACTGGCCTGCCAGATCACGCTCACCGCCGAACTTGATGGCCTGACCGTGCATTTGCCGGTTGAAAGCCACGATATGTCGAGCCTGTAGCGGTGTTCGTCTGGCCATCTAACGGCTTGCATTCTGGTCCGACTCCTACCATATGCGCAGCGGGAGTCGGGTGGACGTAGTCATCGCCAACCCGGTCAGGTCCGGAAGGAAGCAGCCGCAACGATTTTTCTGCGGGTCGCCCGGCTCCTACTCACATTAAATTTTGCTTCTCTGATGGCAATAGGCTGATAAGGCTTCGACAAGATCGCCTGTCTCGCCTAAACTCCGTTCTCATGTCCGATTCACACGATATATTCGCGGCTACCGGTGTCGACGCTCCGGAACAACCGGCTCCCGGCGCGGCGCAACCCTATCGGGTGCTGGCGCGCAAATACCGGCCCTCCAGATTTTCCGAACTTATCGGCCAGGACGCGATGGTCCAGACGCTGGGCAACGCGATCAAGCGTGACCGGCTTGCCCATGCCTTTCTGATGACCGGCGTGCGCGGGGTCGGCAAGACCTCCACTGCCCGGCTGATCGCCAAAGCGCTCAACTGTATCGGTGAAGACGGGCAGGGCGGACCGACGATCGACCCCTGTGGCCAGTGCGAACCCTGCCGGAGCATCGCCGAAGGCAGCTTCATCGATGTCATCGAAATGGATGCTGCCAGCCATACCGGCGTCGATGACGTGCGCGAGATTATCGAGGCGGTGCGCTACTCGTCGGTTTCGGCGCGCTACAAGATCTACATTATCGACGAAGTGCACATGCTGTCGAAAAATGCCTTCAATGCGCTGCTCAAGACGCTCGAGGAGCCGCCACCGCATGTGAAATTCATCTTCGCGACGACCGAGGTGCACAAGGTGCCGATCACCGTCCTGTCGCGCTGCCAGCGCTTTGATCTGAAACGGATCAGCGCCGAGCAATTGTCGGCCCATTTCGGGATGATTGTCGGCAAGGAAGGCGTCACCGCAGAGCAGGAGGCGCTCGACCTGATTGCACAGGCGGCGGAAGGATCGGTCCGCGACGGCCTTTCGATCCTCGACCAGGCGATCGCCCATGCCGACATGGACGGCGACGGCGAGGTGAAAGCCGCGCAGATCCGGGACATGCTCGGTCTGTCTGATCGCGGGGCGGTCCGGCGGCTGTTTGCGAAATTGCTCGAAGGCGATTCCGCAGCATTGCTCGATGCGATCGCCGAACAATACAGGATTGGCGTCGAGCCCCTCTCGCTGATGAACGGTTTATTGTCGCTTTCGCACCAGGTGACCCTGTTCAAGGTCGGCAGGGCCAGCGATCCGACCCTGTCGGACGAGGCCAGGCAGCAATTTTCCGACTGGTCCGAGCAGCTTTCCTATCCGGTGCTGCACCGGCTGTGGCAGCTGCTGCTCAAGGGCTATCAGGAAGTCCAGCAGGCGCATCTGCCGCGCGAAGCCTGCGAAATGGCCTTGCTCCGCGTGCTGTGCGCGGCGGACATGCCCGACCCTGGCAGATTGGCGAAAATGCTGGAACAGGGCGTGCCGACACCGGCCCCTGCACCGGCAAGCCGCGAAGCTGCACCGCCGGTGGCCGAGCCGGTCGCGCAGGCCGGTCCCGTTGCCGCGCCAGAGCCGCAAGCCAGCGAGCCGTCGGGCCAGTTCAAAGATGCCGTGAAGGCCGTGGGGCAGGTTTCGGCGGTTCTGGAAAGCATCATGATCGCCGACATGCGGGTCGTGTCCTTTGCGCCGCCGCAGCTCGTCTATCAGCCGGTGCGGGCGATTGCCGATGCGGACATCCGGAAAATTGCCGACGCGCTCAAGCAGCAGACCGGCCAGGAATGGACCATCACCGAGGGCCAGGGCGAGGCGCAGCCGAGTCTGGTCGAGCAGGAACAGCAGGCCCGCGATGCCGAGCGGCAGGCGATCCTCGATGCCCCGATGGTGAAAGCGGCCTTTGAAGCCTTTCCCGATGCCCAATTGCTGGAGGATGATGATCCCCGGCCCCGCGAATCAAGGAGCGCATAGCGATGAAATCGATGGAAGAAATGATGAAGGCGGCGCAGGAAGCCGCGCAGCAGGTCCAGACCCAGATGGAGGAAGCCCAGAAAAAGCTGGATAGCCTCGAAGTGGAAGGACAGGCGGGTGGCGGGCTGGTCAAGGTCAAGGCGACCGCAAAGGGCCGGGTGCTGGCGGTGACGATTGATGACAGCCTGATGAAGGCGGACGAAAGGCAGATGCTGGAAGATCTGGTCGCGGCCGCGTTCAACGACGCCCGCAACCGTGCCGATGCGGTCAGCAGCGAGGAAATGGGCAGGATGACCAGCGGCATGCAGTTACCCCCAGGTTTTAAACTGCCATTTTAGGTCCTTCTCCCGATCGGACGCATAACGCTTGAAGTGTCTCAAACAGCCACCATATAGTGGATAGAAGCGCTGTTGCAGCGCAACATGTTGGAGTAAAAATGTCCGAGTTTGAAACCAGTTCGACCCCCGAAAACAAGGCGCTGCCGCTGCTGCCGTTGCGCGATATCGTGGTTTTCCCGAACATGATCGTGCCGCTGTTCGTCGGTCGCGACAAGTCCGTGGTGGCACTCGAAAAGGCGATGGACTCCGACAAGGAAATCTTCCTCGTCGCACAGCTTGATCCGGCGGAAGACGATCCCGTTCGCGATCAGCTTTATGACTTGGGCGTGGTCGCGACCGTCCTGCAATTGCTGAAACTGCCAGACGGTACCGTGCGTGTGCTGGTCGAAGGCAAGCAGCGCGCCAGGCATCTGTCGCTTGAAGACCAGGAGGAAGGCTATGTTCTGGCCGCGGTCGAGCTGCTCGACGAGCAAGTGGCGGAAAGTACCGAAACCTCTGCGCTGATGCGCTCGGTGGTCGACCAGTTTGAAAATTATTCCAAGCTCAACAAGAAGATGCCGGCAGAAACCGTGGTGCAGCTGGGCGAGATTGACGATGCCTCGCGCCTCGCCGACGCGGTCGCCGCCAATATCAATGTGAAGGTTGCCGACAAGCAGAGCCTGCTGATGGAGAGCGATCCCACCAAGCGTCTGGAAATGGTCTTTGCCTTCATGGAAGGCGAGCTGGGCGTGCTGCAGGTCGAGAAGAAGATCCGTGGCCGCGTCAAGCGCCAGATGGAAAAGACCCAGCGCGAATATTATCTCAACGAACAGATGAAGGCGATCCAGAAGGAACTGGGTGACGGCGAAGACGGCGAGGGCGACGAACTCGCCGAGCTGAGCAAGAAGATCAAGGAGCTGAAGCTTTCCAAGGAAGCGAAGGCCAAGGCGACCGCCGAGCTGAAGAAGCTCAAGGGCATGCAGCCGATGTCGGCCGAAGCGACCGTCACGCGCAACTATCTCGATGTGCTGCTCGGACTGCCCTGGGGCAAGAAATCGCGTCTCAAGAAGGATCTCAAGCAGGCCGAAAAGGTGCTGG